>MDTG01078225.1_pt1 | contig 47464 bp, 47 predicted proteins | sample 811421 | NCBI WGS metagenome assembly MDTG01 (sample SAMN05326645, study PRJNA326480) | marine metagenome | isolation source: seawater | place: Pacific Ocean: South East | collected 2011 | reverse complement strand
TTTAATTAACTGATACAATCCATCTGCTTTCTTTCCACCAAAGGCAATATTAAAATCTCTAATTTCAAGTTTAGCTTTTGACAAACTCCTTGACTTTTGTAAAACTTTTCCTACAAATATTGGATGTTTTTCATTAATTTTTTCATCTTCTGATAAACCAGAATTATCATCTTCAAAACCGATATCCATCCACTTAACATCCTCTTTTAAATTACCTGATGTTCTGTAATTACCATTTTGGTCAAATATCTCATTAATTACGTTAAGTCCATCTATTTTCTCACCGTTATTATTAGTAAATAGTACTTTTTCAATATAACTTTTTAATAACTGATCCAATTCATTTGAATTATAGTTTGACTCCCAGAACCAATTAGGGAAGTACTTATTAGGAAAAAACAAACAATGATGTATCATATACATATTATTTTCAACCCCCCAATTAACAAGCTCACTTAAACCATCTATATTATATACAAAATTATCAATAGAATTTGGTTTTTGTTTAGGCCAAAAACCAAAATCCCATGCTGGATATACTGAAATCTGAATACCACTGTAATTTGATAGGACAAATTCTCTATTTTTTTTTGATTCTGATCCTCTTAAAATAGCCTTGTTACCTTCAGATCTAACCTGAGAGGTTATTATAGTTTTATGAGAATAATATTTTAATGATTTGGTTCTATCAAAAGCTTGTGAAAATATTAATGATGGTGTTAAAAAAAATGAAAAAATGAAAAATCTACCTATTAAAATCATCTTGTAATCTTACTATATCATCTTCATCAGAAGGATTATCTTTATTAGTATGAATCCAAATTTCTGCAACAACGGCATAATCATTAGTTCCAACTATTCTGTGTCTTTCTCCTTGATATAATTTAGTTTCATCTCCACTTTGTAGAAGAATTTCTTTTCTCTCAACATTATCATGACTTCTTACTACTTTAATTTCACCGCTTTTTACATTCCATATTTCACTTCTCCGATGATGATACTGCCATGAAAGTCTTTTATTAGGAGCTATAATTAATATTTTAGGTGATAATTTCCCAGAAACTTTAAGCTCTTCAATGTCTTTACCATTAAAATATAAGTTTGCAAAATATTGGGCATCATCTTCAGAAATTACAAAAAAACCACCCCAAGGTTTTTCTAAATCTTTATCAACAACATTCAACTTTTGAGATTTAAGAATCTCAAGTGTTTGATTAAAAATATTATTAATCATCTGATACTGCCCTTCCTTTTAAATTTTCCCAATCTCTTTCTGGTCTAACCTCTAGATTTGTTTTCCAAGCAGCTTCTAATACATTCATATTAATATTATTTCTCTTTGCAAATGAAATAAAAGCATTAATATCTTTAGGAAAACATGTACCTCCAAAACCAAATTTTCCATCCGGCCCAGGAACATGAAGGTGGCTATCACCTATTCTTTGATCCGAAACAAAACCATGTAAAGCAGTTTCCCAATCAACACCTAAATGTTTAGCAAATCTATAAAACTCATTCATAAGGGATACTTTTGAGGCAAAAAAAGTATTATTCATGTATTTAATATATTCTGCTGTCAAGGCATCGGTTTCTATAATATTTTTATTCATGAATCGTGCCTCAAATAATTTTCTAACTTTGGAAGTCAAAATATTATTTCCACCTAATATTATTCTTGTTTGAGTAATTATATCAAGCTTTGCTGTTCTCTCAGTCAAAAATTCTGGAGAAAAAATTATATCTAAATTTTTATATTTTTTAATAAGAGAATTAGTTGTTCCAGGGACAACGGTAGATTTAATAATATATATTGGTCCAGAAACAGCAACCTTAAAAAAATCTTCAATATATATTGTATCTTGAGATCCGTCTTTTTTCATAGGTGTAGGTAAACAAACAAAGATAAAATCCGAATTAAGAGTGTCATCTAGAGTAGATGTTGATTTCTTTTGATCTAAATCATAAACTTTAACATTTGAAATTGGACTAAAAGAAAAAGCCTGACCTTCACCAACAAAACCACAACCAATCACTCCAACATTAAAACTTTTCATAAATAACTAATAAATCAAAATGCAATTTAAAAAATTATCAAAAGAATAATATATTATATTTTAAGAATTATGATTTTTCAACACATATTCTGATGCATAAAATAAAGCCTCAAAAGTACCTGAATCAAACCAAACTGAATTATTTTCTAAATAAATAACATCACAGTCGTTTTTATTTATGTAGATATTATTTAAGTCTGTAATTTCAAGTTCACCCCTTTGACTTACTTTAAGATTTTTTACAATTTCAATTACATTATTCTTGTACATATATAAACCAACAACAGCATGGTCGGATATATAATTATTAGGTTTTTCATGAATCAATATTGGCTTATTTTTATGCTCTTCTAAAACACCATATCTATTAGGATCTTTAACTTTTTTTACAAAAATTTTAGCTGATTTATTTAGATTATTTTTTAATATAACATCAGAATTAAAAAATAAATTATCACCAAGAATTAAACAAACATCGTCATTTTTAATAAAATCTTTACCTAATATAAATGCCTCTGCAATTCCATTAGGTTTTTTCTGAATTTCAAATTCAATGTTAACTTGAAAATCACTATTGTCTAAAAGTAAATTTTTAAAATATATTTGATCTTCTGGAGTTGTTATAATTAAAATATTCTTAATACCAATTTTAATTAAGGTTTCTATTGGATAATAAATCATTGGCTTATTATAAACAGGAAGAAGTTGTTTTGATATTGCTTTAGTTATTGGATAAAGTCTTGTTCCCTTACCCCCTGCAAGTATAATACCTTTCATAAATTTTCAAAAATATAAGATTCTTCAAGAGGTGGTAATTTTTTATCTCTACTAGATAAAATAATTTTTTTTTCATCTAGTATGGAATCAAAAGTAATATTACTTTTAAATATATTAAAACCAGACTCAAATTTTGGATTATAAATATTATCACATTTATAATTTAAGATAGTCCCCTGTTCTAAAGAAAGAAACCCATGTGCAATCCCCTTTGGTAAAAAGAGGATTTTTTTATCGTCTAATTCAATTGATATTATTTTTTTAAATGTTGTTGATGATTTTCTTAAGTCGCAAACAAAATCTAACACCTTACCTTTTATAACTCTAATAAGTTTACTTTGAGAAAATTTATTTTTTTGAAAATGCATACCTCTAAATACACCCAAATTTGAAATGGATTCATTTTCTTGAATATATTTTATATTAAATTCATCAATATTTGATTTCGATATAGAAACCTCTTTAAAAGAACCCCTAATATCCTCATGTGTTTTAATATCAAATAATTTAACGCCTTCAATATCTAAATTTTTTGACCTTAAAATCATTTTATATACAGTTTAAGCAAAATAAAAAAACTAACTTTTTGCCTTTTTAATTAAGTTAATTAAATTATTTAACTTTTTATTAGATGATAATTGTTTATGATAAAACAGTTTTAAATTATAGTTAATTTTATCAATAATTAATTGATTTATTTTTAAATCATTAAGGGATTCAATTACTAGGAAACACTCAATACCTCTAAACATATTTTTTAGAATTTTATGGGCGTCAGTATCCATCAGAACAATAACTAAAATATTATTTTCAATAGCTTCAAATATAATTAATGGGTATAGATCTGATTTACTTAAAAATAGAAAAAAATTAGTTGTGTTTCTAAAGTTTTTATAAACATATAAGCTTGGAACATCTTCTGTCATAAAATTATTGATATTATGAATGTCAATATCATATCTACCACAATAATTAAAATCAAAATGACTGTTTTTTTGTGATATTTCTATAAAGTCATGCCACCCTTTAAATTTATTAATATAACCTAAATGCCATATTTTTATTTTATTAGAAAAATTAATTTTATATTTTAATTTTTTAAGAGATCTATAATAATAATAAATGTTTTTTTTATTTAAATACTCATAAGGTTTAGATGGTGATATTAAAATAGTGTTTTTGTTAATTTTAAATAGAAAAGGTGATATAAAATTTGATCTAAAATTTATTTGTGAATTATAAAATAATATATTTTTATAACCTAAAAATAAATTTTGAAAAGAGATTATAGGCATGATTAAAATATCTCTTAAATAGGCTGGTCTTAATATATTTTTGGGTCTACAAACTGCTGGGGAATAAATAAAAGATTTTCTTGATGTAAGAATCTTTAGAGTTTTAAAAATTCCTTTTAGTGTATAAAATTGTACATAACTAATATTTTGTTGATCACAAAATGATTTTAACATCTTTGCAGCACCGTCATTTTTTAAATTTGGACCAATTAAATTCATTTTTTCAATTGAATTATTTAAAAAAAAACTTATTATTTAAATACCATTTAATTGTTTTCTCTAAAGAAGAAATAAAATTATAATTTGACTCCCATCCACATTCTTTTAATTTTGTTGAATCTAAAGAATATCTAAAATCGTGACCTTTTCTGTCCCTTTTAAAAGATATTAAATTTTCAGATTTTTTATTATTAGTTAGTTTATCAAAAATTAAACAAACAGTTTTTGCTAATTCAATATTAGATAATTCATGGCCTGTACCAATACAATAACTCTGTCCAATTAAGCCATTTTCTGATAAATAAATTAATGCATCGATATGATCATCAACATACATCCATTCTCTTATATTAGAACCACTACCATAGATAGGTATTTCTTTTCTTTTAAATAGAGAATTGATTATGGTTGGAATAAATTTTTCCTTATTTTGATATGGGCCAAAGTTATTACAACAATTAGTAATAATAGCTGGTAAATTAAAAGTTTGAATGTAAGCCCTTACAAAATGGTCTGAAGATGCTTTAGAAGCAGAATAGGGAGAGCTAGGATTATATTTACTATTTTCATCAAAACTACCTTTATTAATTGAACCATACACCTCATCTGTAGATACATGAAGGAATAATTTATTTGATTTTTTAATACCTGAAAAAGATTTGATTAGGTTTAGAGTTCCTAAAATATTTGTTTTAGCAAATAATATAGGATCATTTATAGAATTATCAACATGAGACTCAGCCGCAAAATGAAAAACTTTATCTATTGAATAATCCTGTATTATTTCATTAATCTTTGAATAATTATTTATATCAATTTTTTCAAATTTATAATTATTATATTTTTCAAAACCTAATATATACCTATCAACTGAAGCATAGGTTTGATTATCAATATTTATAATATTATTTTTTGTATCGAGAATTTTAAACAAAAAATTTGATCCAATAAAGCCAAGACCACCTGTAACAAGAATATTTGACATAATCACTTAATAATATAGTGTATATACAAATTAATTAAACAATGTTAACTCTAAATTTATAAACAATTAATTTCCTATTTATTAAGATATTTATAAATCTGTAACGTCCTATCTCTTGTTAAAAGAAAAATTAAATATGAAATAGAACCCAATAAAGTAAATTGAATTAAAATTTTTAACCTTGAGTTATTTCTAGATATTGGTATTATTGGATTTTCTATTACTGTAAAAATAGGTGTGTTTCTAGTAACATCAATTTTAGCTTGACTTACTTTTTGAGTAAGGTTTTCATAAAGAGAACTTTCTAAATCAAATTTATTTTGAAGTTTAAATAATTGAGTATTGAATACAGAAGTTGAAATGTTTTGATTATTATCTTTGAATTCTGCTAATTCATTTTGAATTTTTTCGAATTCAAATTTTTTAATTTTTAATGCATTTTCAGTAAAGTTTAATATCTCTAATGATGATTTGATTTTATAGTCAATTATATATTTTTGAAGTATCTTTTGATAATTTAATACAATAATTGTAGAAATTTTTGGATCATCAAATTCAACAATTAATTCTACAAAACCATCATTATCATCGACATTAATTTTGATTATTTTATCTAAATATTTTAGTAATTGCAATTCTTCATCACTAACATAAAATTCATCGTCATTGTTTATTACTTTATTAGAAACAGATGTATCTGTTGAGAATAATAAAGATTTTATGTTTTGAAAAACAAATTGAGGTAGTCCAACAGAATAATTTAATACATATTCGTAAATAGTTTTTTCCTTGTTTGAAATATAAGATTTTAAAGTAATATTATTATTAACATACATATTAAGAACATCTCTTTTAAATTTTAAATCCCTTATAATTCTCGGATATAAATTTGGTTGAATGTAATTACTATTATTATTTGATAGAGAAATACCTGCAATAGATGCAATGTTAGAAACTTGATTATTATCACTATTTTCTATTTGAGGCACAAAAGAAATTGATGATGTATATTTAGGGGGTGTAATAAATGCAAAAAATAATCCAATAAAAAAAGATAAAATAGTCCATTTAAAAATACTAATTCTGTTATGTAGTACTTTTTTATAAATCATTTTTAAATCTATTATTTCATTTTTATCCTCACTCATAATTTATAGTTATCTAAACACTACATTTTATCATCTAAATTTTTACCAAACTCCATATGATTAAAATTAGGTAAATATTTATTGATTGTTTCAAGAATATTTTTTTTACTTTTTAATTTATTATTAAATAATTCATATAAATCGTCACATAATTTATTGACGTCATATTGCAGATTATTATTTTTAATCTCAAAAAAACCCAAGCCAGAATACTTATTGAAATTAATAATTTCATCTTCAGTGTAGAACTCTTCTATTTTTTTTTCACCAGTAGTATCGGATTCAAAAAAATAAACAGGAATTTCATTTGATTTCTTATTTTTTGATGCACTAATAGCTTCTTCCTCACTATTGCATATCAAAATTTTAAAACCTAAATAGTTTATAAAATCTATTAATATTGAATCAAAGGATTTAAGATTTTTCTCATCTAAATTAGGGAAATAAACTTCACCTGATTTTCCTAAAATAGAAGCTATTAAACAAATTTGACCTGATTCTTCTGGAGACACAAAATATCTTTTTATATCAGTGGGGCATGAAATTGGTTGATTATTATATATTCTATGAATACTTCCATCTAATAAACTACCATTTGAAAATGCAACATTAGCGAATCTAGCTGTTGTTACTGAAAATTTTGAAGAATATGACATCAATAAATCTTCCATAATTTTTTTACTTGCCCCCATTATATTTACTGGATTTGCAGCTTTATCGGTTGAAACACAAAAAAAATTTATTGGTGTATAATCTGATAAAATATTTAATAGATTTCTATTTTTTAAAATATTATTATTTATCATAGCATGAATAGAAAAAATATCTTTTTCATTCCTCACGTGTTTGTGGGCAGCAAAATTTACAACAAAATCATATGGTCCATTCTCTTTGAAATATTTTATGAATATTTTATCTCCAAAATCAATAGCATAGGTTTTTAGAACTTTAGGGATTTTATAAAGTGAAGAACTCCTTAATGTTCTAATTAATTCAACTAATCCATTTTCATTAATATCAATTACTATTAATTCTGAAATATCAAACTTTAACAGACATTTTATATAGTTTGCTCCAATAGTACCTGCTCCTCCAATTACTAAAACTTTTTTTTTCTTTAATTTTTTAGATAAAATTAAATTATTTGAATTTAAATCATTTTCAAATAAACTTTTTTGTCTATTGATTACTTTATTAGATATGAAACTATTAAGTTTAGTTTTGTTAATAATCATTATTATAAACTAATTATTGAAACTTATCTCTAATTAATTAGGTTAAATTTAAGAAGTAAAAAATATAATGTTTGAAAAAAAAAATATTATTTATCAATAACTTTAAATGGATCAGAAATCAAAGATTAATAGTTTAGAATAAATGTTTTTTTTGTTTGGGTATTTTAGAATTAAATTTGCAAAAAACTGAAAATACATGAAAAATTCTAGACTTGATTATAAGAAATATAAAATTTATTTAAATTCAGAAAGTCATGCTGAAGAAACAATTAGATTAGATTCTTGTAAGAGAGAACCAGATACAGTTAAATGGATAGAAAATCTAACTTCTGATTCAATACTCTATGATATTGGAGCTAATACTGGATCTTATTCATTAATTTCTGCTAGTCAAAAACTTATCAAAAAAGAAATTAAAAGTGAATCATTTAAAAATAACAAAAAAATATCAGTAGTTTCAATCGAACCTCATCCTGGAAATTATATTTCATTAATTAAAAACATATATATGAACAAATTCCACGAATTAATCATGCCATTAAATATTGCAGTTGGAAAAGAAGATAACATTGGATTTTTAAATCATTGGGATGGGATGCCTGCTAAGCATCCATATAAACTTATAGAAGCTGGTTCATCTGGTCACCAGTTAAATAATACTGAAAGTGAAGAAAATAGAATCTTTAAACCATTAGCAGTACAGCCAATAATATCACTTACCTTAGACATGATCGTTAAATTAACAAATCTAATTCCTACAGCTATCAAAATTGATGTTGATGGAATTGAACATGAAATAATTCAAGGAATGAAAGAAACCCTAGAAAACGACAATTTAAAAACAATTCTTATAGAGGTTAATAAAAAAGAAGATCAAATAAAAAATATTCTAATTAAAAATGATTTTAAATTGACCGATATATGTAAACATAATAATATGATTTTCGAAAGATAATTATTTTTTAAGATCAATTAATGAAAATGTTTCTTCTATATTTTTTCTAGATGATGCTCCAAAAACAACTGATTGAATGTTTTGCTTATTTATAAATTCATATGCACTCTTTGCATTTATTGCTCCTGAAGCAAGTGTTGACATAGCCATTAATTGATAATCATCAGGATTTGTATTTTTGATTGTTTCAATATTTGAATTGATATCTGGAGACATTAAATATCCAATTTTATTGAATGAAGAACAAATTACAATTTCTTTTATACCCCACTCTTCTAATTTATTTTTAAGATAAGGCAGATTTTGAGTAATAAAACCTGGAATAGCATCATATTTTTCTCTTATATAATTACAATACTCCTCAAAAATCTCTTTAATATCAAAACCTAAGACTAAATCAGTAACTATATTTTGAAGAAATATAACTTTAATGTTTAAACCTCTAAAAATTTTCATTTCTATATCAATTAACATCTTCATTAATTTAATTGGATCTTTTGTTAAAAATGCAGAGCTTCCCTTACTTAAAATCTTTAATATATCAACTGTTGAATTTTTTTTAAGCAATACCTCATTTAAGGTTTGAACAATACCTTTCTCACTAATAAGATTTGCGTATTTATGAGGATATGGTATTGAAGGGTACCAATTAATATTTTTATATTTAGATTTATTTTTTTTAAAATAATCACATATTTGAAATGCTCTTTCATTGCTGTTTAACATAAATGATCTTATTCCAACATCATAAGCAATATCATAAACATCAAAAATTTTATTTATATCATAAAATTTTTGAGATAGGTTTTGGGCTTTCTCTTGAGACATATGATTTATTCCAAAAAATTGGTTATCTCCAAAAATTATTTCATCAATTTTTTTCATCATTATTATTATTGTGATCAATAATTATTTCTTCTATAACTTTATGTGTGATTGAAGCATTATTGAAGTTTGACAGAGGTTTACTTTTTGAATCTAATATATTCTCAATAAAATGATACAATTGATTTGTAAATTCATTTCCTCTAACATAAAATTTACATTGATTAAATAAATCAGTAATATAGATAGTATTCCATCCTGATTTTAACTCAAACATATCCGAACTTTTATTCAAAAAAATTTTTATACTATGCTGATCAGCAATTAACTTTCCTTTATTACCAAATATTTCAATCTTATTTGTTGGTTTTCTATAACTTTTATCTGACCAATTAACTTCTAGTAAGCCTGTAATTCCGTTTTTATATATAAAAGTTGAATTAACAAAATCTTCAACATTTGATGAATATATTGGTTTTAATATTGAGCCTATAACTTTATCTGGTTTTGTTAATAAAAAATTTACTAAATCTATTGCGTGACTTGCCATTTCATATAATGCTCCACCACCTCTTTTAGAATTATCTCTCCATGATAATTTACTAGATTTTTTAATTTTTGTACCACTAAACATCTGTGATTTAAAACTTAATATATCTCCTATTAAACCTTTTTCTAAATTTTTCTTGACATAGGTAAAAATATCATTATATCTATTTACATACCCAACCTGATTAATAAGGTTTTTAGATGAGAAAAGATTTGATATTTCATTAGATTCATTGAAAGATATAGTAAAAGGTTTTTCACAAAAAACATTTACACTATTTGCTGCAGCAAGCTTACATATTTCAAAATGTGAATCTGGAGGTGTTGAAATAATAACTGCATCAACATTTAAATCATCAAAGAAATTAGTATAGTTAGAATAAATCTTAATATTTGGTTTATACCTTTTAAAAAAAGATTTAATTATTTTTGATGGTTCAACAATTGCTATAATCTCAACATTAGGATGAGAGTTTAATATTGAAAAATGGGTCACTCCCATTCTACCCATTCCAATAAAAGCAATCTTTAAAATTTTATTATTCAATTAACTAATCTTAAATTTTAATAATAATTTTTTTATAAAGAAATAAGGATCGTATACACCATCTAAATTTAATCGTAAATAATTATAATTTGTATTATCAGGAAAGTTAAATCTATTTAAAATAAACTTATCAGATTCTCTCATATTTATACCGGATAACATTGTAAAACAGTAATCGTAATATTTCTTAATCATTTCATATGAATATTTTGAAACCTCACCGTTTGAACCAACAGGAAAAGCTAATACTTTATACTTAATTTTAAATTTTTTAATAAAAAACTTCAATGGTTCAATAAGTTCTGACTTTACCTCTTCAAAATCTTTTATTTTTTTAAGTTTTATATGACTGTGTGTATGGGGAGCAATTAAATGACCACTTTTTGATAAATTCTCAATTTCTTTAAGATTCATAAAATCTTTTTCATAATTATAATTTATGTTTTTATAATCAGATTGAAAATTTATGTTTTTGTATGAAAATTTAATTTTATCTGAATCACTTTTTAAATCAAAAATTTTAGTTGGTATAAAAAAAATTGCTTTAATCTTATATTTTGACAAAACCTCCATAGCAAAAGAATAATTTGACTTATAGCCATCATCGAAAGTCATTAAAAGTGATTTTTTTTTCAGATTTTTTTTACCGCTTAAATATTCAAAAAAATAATCTGGGGTAATTATATCAAACTCTTTTTTTAATTTTAAAATATGTTCTTCTAAGTTTTTAAAATTTTCTTTTTTTGTTGAATGAGTACAAGATACAATTACACCATTAACTGAATTAATATTTTTAAATAAAGAAAAATATTTGAGAAAAATACCGAAATAATAAAATAGTTTATTCACTATTTATTTGTGTTTATTAATCAATTTATTAAGATTTTTAATAGCCATAATTCCTTGTTTAGATACATTTTGGTTTGTTCGTGATGCAATATGAGATGTGATAAATACATTTTCATATTTTAATAAAAAGTGATTATTAGGCATAGGCTCTTTATCTAATACGTCTGTCAAATAGGCCCTTATTATATTATTTTTTAATCCATATTCTAATGCTTTTTTATTAATTAAATTACCACGAGATGTGTTTATGATAACAATTCCATTTTTTGTATTATTTTTAATTAATTCTAAATTGATAATATTTTTAGTTTGATCATTTAAGGGCATATGAAGTGAAACAATATCGCATTGATTAAATATATCCAATATATTATCTAACTTATTTAGCTTATGTTTGAGTATAAATTCATCATCTGGTTTTATATCAAAAACATTAACCTCTAAATTAAAAGCCTTTGCCTTAATAGCAACTTCTTTACCAATAGCTCCAAGACCAATAATACCTATTTTTTTGTTATTTATTTCGTTACCTGTAATTCTATTCCAAAAGCCAGATCTTGTTTTATTAATTACTTCAACTATATTTTTTTCAAATGATAATAAAAGTGCAAATACATGCTCAGAAACAGCTAATTGATTTAAACTTTTACAATTACTAATCTTTATATTAAATTTTTTTGCAGAGTGTAAATCAATTTTATCTAATCCAACTCCAAATTTTGATAAATACTTTAATTTATTTGAAGACCCTAACTTCAAAACATTATAATCATATTCGTCATCTCCACATATTACTGCATCATATTTATGAATAATTTTTAATAATTGGTCTGACCTTAATGGACCTTTAACGTAATCATAATTATAATTTTGAGAATTTAATAAATCATGATGAGGTCCTTTTGTTTCATAAAAAGAAGATGTAGTCAATAAAACTTTCATTTTTTTAAAAATTACTTATTATAATACGTGTTATATTTTAGTAAATTAATTTCTTTAATGGTCCTATTTAAATTGTTTAAATCAGCAATTTTTAAACCATTATAAAAAGAGAATATAGCTTCATTATGAGAGGTGGTTCGTAAAATAAAATTTAATTTTGAAAATAAGGCCGCATCATAATCTGACATACTATCACCAATAAATACGATTTCATTTCTAGAGAGATTATATTTTTTGATAATATGTTCGTTCCAATATTTTTTATTTTGTGGTGATCCAAAAACTTCAATAAAATAGTTAGAAATATTTTTCCCTTTTAAAATCATATCTATCTCAAACTTTGGTGTTCCTGTAATTATAAAAAATTGATAATCAGCATTATATTTTTCAATAAAATCTAATGCACCATCAACATTATGGGAGTTAATAACCTTATTCATAACTAATTCTGAATATTTTTGTGATAAATCATCAATAGTACTTTGATTGATTTTTTTACCAAGAAATTTTTCATGATAAATCTTAAATTTTTCAAATCTACTTATGCCTCCATTAAGATTATTATGTTCTTTAACTTTTAATGCAACGTTCTCACCAAAGGGTTTATAAAGGTCATAAAATGAATCATGCTTAATATCAACAGATTCAGCAATAACACCATCAAAATCAAAAAATATTGTTTTAATCATTTTTTTTAAAAATTTTCGACAAAGCTTGAGCTGTTGTAAAATCTGATAAATAATCAATATCGATACTCTCAACTCTATCACATTCATAAAAAAAAGGATTATCACCAATTCTATTCATATTTTTAAAGAAAGTTTTTTTTGAGAAAATATAAAAATTAGAGTTTTCTTCATATATAGGATCAAGATCCTGTGTTTTCATTAACTCATTTGGTGAATGATTAATTGGTATACCTTCTGAGCTATAAAATCTAGATTGAAACTTATTGACGGATAACAAAGAATCATATTTATTAATATTATTAATAAAAAAAGAAATAGAATTATCAATTGTTGTGGATGAGAGTAAAGGATTTGTAGAATGTGTTTGAATAAATAAATCAGAATTTATTACTGATAAATCATATTCAATAATTTTATTCATAGAAACATCGTCACCTAATAGGTTTTTGGGTCTTTCAATTATATGAACATCTGAAAAATTAGCAATTATATCATTTCTAATTTTAGATGAATCAGTATTTACAACTATTTTGTCAACACGTTTAGACTTTATTAATGATTTAATAATTGAATGATATAAAGGAAATTTATTAAATTTTTTAAGATTTTTATTTGGTATTCTCTCTGAATTTCCTTTCATAGGAACTAAAGCTGTAACAATCATAGGTATTGATTAATTATAACAAAATAAACCAAATAAAATACTACTGTAATTTAAGTGATTTAACATAAAAATATGGAATCAATGCAATAATAAAATTAGTTGACAGACCAATTGGTGGGTAATGAATTATACAAAGTAGAAATATGAATGTTATTATTAAAATAGATAAGTAAAGATCAGAGTATTTTGTAAACGAAGAATCAAATGAAACAACATAAAATTTTCTTAATGATTTTAAAAAAAGACCCCAAAAAATAATGAATCCAAAAAGGCCAAAAGTATAAAAAGTACTGGTAAAAAAATGAAGTTCTTTAATGTGAGGTAACATATAATACAAACCAGGGTAATCAGGTGTATATGTTCCAATACCAAAGAAAAAATTAAATGGATAATTAATTAAAAAATATTCTAAATTAGTGTACAAATTAGCCAAATCCATAATAATTAAACCAACAGTACCAGTTCCACTTAAATTTTGAATATCAATTAAATTATTTATTAGTGAGTAATAACTCGTAAAAATAATTAGGATAATAATAGAAACAGAAAAAATAAAAAAAAGGAAATTTTTAATTATAGAATCACTTAGAAATTTCGATACATTATTTTTATTTAAAATTGATGATATCACAAAAATAAAAATTCCTATATGAAAAAATATTACTATTTGCCTTGAGGACGATAGTATCAGTGCTATATATAATAAAATATATGAAAAATATTTTATTCTTTTCTTGTTAGTGAATCTATCACCAGAAATTAGAAGAAAAATTAAAGAAGAACAAATAAAAAATGCTCCAGAGGTAAAATTAACATCAAACCCAATCGGTCTAATCAAAGATAAGATATCAAATGAATCGGTGTTAATGAATTCAGAATATTCTGACCTTCCACTTAAAGTTAAATATTCACCAATCCAAAATTTAAATTGAGGAATAAACTGAAATATATTATTTGAAAACTCAAAAATTATATAAAATGAAAAAAATACTCCACTTAAGATAATTATCTTAATGAATGGTATTATACTTTCTATTTTTTTAAAAATAATATTATATAGTATTGTTAAGGGAATGAATATTAAAAAATTTTTAAAAAAAATAAATGATGATATTAAACTTCCTGTGAAATAAGTTATTGGAATAGAAATGAGAAAAAAATAAAATAAAAGATTAAAAATTAATCTATTTAACCTTAACGAAAATATGTAATTATTAAAAAAGATATAAACTGAAATTATTACAGTTAAAAAATAAGAATATTCATAAAAAGTTATCTTTAAATTAAATATACCTATTAATAAAATTGATATGAAAACAGAAAACGCCGATACAAAAAATAAAATATATAATAATTTTAGTTCTAATTTGTTTCTATTTATATGAAAAAATTTTTCATTCATACGACAATATTTTTAATTTTTTATAGTAATGTTTCAAATAGTTATATAAAGAAGTTGTTTTGAAACGATTGAATATTTTAAAGAGAAAAATTACATATTTACCTTTTAATGTAATTGGTTTTATCATTCTAAAGAGTGGTTCCTCTTTATCTAACCATTTTTTTTTATAGCCTTCACTACCAATTGTTAAATCAAATATTTTCAAATTTTTACCATATGAAAATTCAATTAATTTTTCGAGTAACAACCTTCCAGTTGAGAATCTTTTCCATACTTTGAAATCATTAGATGGCATTAGATAATAAAAGGTTTTATTCATAATTAAGCCAACATGAGCTGCTATAATTTCATTGTTTACCTTAAAAGCAGAACAATGCAATTCAAAAAGATTATTATTTAAAAATTTTGGCATTAATTGATAAAATTTTTTATTTTCTTTTTTTTCTAATAGATTTTTTACACCCATCATTTTATATCTTAATTCTTTATAATAAATCATTTTATCAATAATTCGATTATCATCAACAACGTTGTTCGAAAAAAGGATTTCAACTTGACCAATTTCTTTTAACCTTCTATACTGTCTATTTGAATCAGCTTTAATTTTTTTATCAAATTTATAATTATAAAACTCATTCCAGGAATTGTCTAAAATAATTTGGGAAGAATAATCATGTATTTCTACATTAAAATATTTTACAAAAGGATTATGCTTATTATTAGTAAGAATTTTTTTTTGTTTTTCTAAATAAATAATATCTAGATTACCTACTTCTAATAGAATTTTATTCCACAATTTTAGAAATTTTATTTCGTCAATATTTAATTTAGAACTAATTAAAGGAAGCATGTAATCAGAATGATAACCACTCATCCATTCTAAAATTTTAATTCCGAAAATATTTTTTACGGAAAAAGGTAATAAAAGAACAGTTTCTTTATTTTTTGAAACAACCACGATTTTTAACTCAATATTTTTATTATTAATTCCAATAATTTTATACCAGTTTGATAACCAATCAAATGATTGAAAAGGTGTAGATGAAAATTCTTTATCAATCGATTTCCAAATCTTTTTTAATTCACTACTAAATGAATTAAAAACTTTTATTTCAAAAGAATTCATGGAGTTACTACTTTATTTTTTAAATGTCTACAGCGAGAATGAGTGGAGAAGCAAACTAATCTTTCAAATCTTGAGACTAATTTTTTATGTTTAATTAACTCAAAAGGTAAATTAGGCCAACTATAAATATCATAATAATTTGACCAGCCCCATTTAAACCAAAAAATAGCTTCTTTTTTATTTTTTACTAATACAGGAAAACATAATGGAGAAATATCATCATTAATATTTTTAAAAATAGGATTTAGTTTATTTATTTCGGAGAATTGACTCCATGATCTAAAATTCTTTCTTTTAAGTGAATTAATTTTATCAAGGTCTGTTTCAATTTTATTTCTAGAAAATTTATCTATAAAACAATCATCAATTTTTTCTCTAGATTGTTCAATAATTTCATACTTAACACGACTGGTAAAAAGTTTTTTTAAGATTTGTTTAATAAGATTATTTCTATTCAAAAAATATAAAATATAAGTTAATATTGAATAGCTACTTGATTCTATATTATTATTTATTTTTAATTCAATCTTTTTATTGATGTAAAGTATTCCCCCACTATTTAACCTTAGTGACTTTCGAGGTGAAGATATACCTATATCTCCAAAAGTTCCTAATAACTCATTATTATAATAACCGCCATGTCCATGAGCATTATCTTCAATTAAAAACCAAGATTTTTTTGTGGTCAATTCTTGAAATTTATTGATGTTTTGAGGAAAACCAAAATAGTGAACCATTAAAATTCCCTTAATTTTAATATCATTTAATGAAAATAGATAATTCCAATCTGGTTGAAAGGAATCATCAGTACCATAGAAAATTATATTTAATTTTAAAGCTTTTAAAATATCTGTGACCACATCACATATGTAATCTGGTATTAAAATAGAATCATTTATTTTAAAATCTAATGAAATTAGACCATATTTTAATGATGTTCTAGCATGAGTAAAGTAAAAAACTGATTCTTTTTTATACTTTGATTTTATTTCTTTCATATTTAAAAATAAATCTTATAATATCTTTAATTGATTTATAGATATTGACAGACTTACTCGATTGAATAGAATTTAATAATTTACCAAGATAAAACTTCAAAAATTTTATTTTTAATTTATATCTATAATATTTATTATTTGGTAAATAATTGGAATACAAATAAAGTAAATTTTCAATTTTATCATAAAATTCAAATTTAACAGACATATTTTCTCCATGAATAATATAATTTCCTAAAAAATCTGGAACATAATAAAAGTTAATCTTTTTTTCTCCACATCTCAACCACATATCATAATCTTCAACTCCGTGTAGTTCTAAATTTTCAGTAAAGTACCCTACTTTGTTAAAAACATTATTTTTTATAGTTACAGCTGAAGGTGATAAACAATTACCTTTAAAATAAAGATCTTTAAATGAAGTATGAGGGCCGTAATAATTTTTTTTTAGAATTTTACCATTTTCATTAACAACAAATTCATTATGACACAATAATTCAATTTGTTTATTCTTAGATAGAATACTGAAAATTATTTTTAATTTATTTGATAACCAGGTATCATCAGCATCTAATAAGCAAACATATTTACCATTACTTCTTTTTATACCAGCATTTCTGGCACTTCCTAGACCACCATTGGACTTATTAATAATTATTTTTTTGTGTGGACATTTAAAATTTTTAATAATATTAATTGTATTATCTGTCGATCCATCATTAATAAAAATTAATTCTAAGTCATTAAAGTCTTGTTTATTTAAAGATTCTAGTGTTGGAATAATTGATTTTTCAACATTAAAACATGGAATGATTATGCTAAAAAATGGTTTTTTCATATTACATATATAAATTAATTCTGAGACAGAATGGATTTATAAATATTTTTAATATAAAGTCTTAAAGGATTATTTATTTTATTTGAATATTTAAGATCTATTTCATAAGATTTTTTTAGAGATTTAATAATCTCATTAATATTTTCTTTATGATTAAATGATTCAGGTTTTCCTTTTTGAAATATTGATCTTATATATTCATCTCCTTTTAATAATTTATAATTTTTTGTAGAAAAAACATAAGAAAGAGTCTTTAAAGAAAAATTGTAGGTATGAGCCAAGACATTATAATCTTGATAATTATACATATACTCAAGCTTATTTGGTAAATCAATAATCCCTGGTAATTCAACATAAATGTAGCTATTAGAATGGGTTAACATCTCAATTTTTTCTAAACCCCATTTTAAGTCAGGTAAATGTTCAAATAAATGACTTAAAATTAAAATATCTGCTTTTCCAAATTTAGAAATTTCATCAAAACCACCCTTGACTGTTTTTATTTTATTTTTACTACAAAAATTCAAAGCATCTTCAGAATAATCACATCCAAAAAGTTCAGTTTTATATCCTTTTTTATTTAGGGCATTTTTTAATGATATTATTTTATGACCTGATCCAACACCCACTTCAAAAACTTTAATTTCTTTTTCATTTATATTTATTTCATCAGAAATAAATTTTAATTCGTTAGTTTCTTTTTTAGGAGTTGTGAAATTAATATTTGTTTGTTTTCCTGATATGAGATTCCAATAATATTTATCATAGAACAATGACATACTATCGTTATTTATTCTAACAGTTTGATTGATTAAACCACATTTGGTACAAATTTGAGTACCAAATGGCAATCCAAATCTATCAAATCGACTTAATTTTATAAATTTTTTTGAACCACAAAAACATTTATCAACTTTATCTATGATGATTTTTTTATTATAAACAGCTTCATTGAACTCATTAAAAGCTTTACGTTGAATAAAATTTAACTTCATTCCATTACCACTGTATCTATCTAAAAATTCATTATTCATAGTATTTAAATTATATATTTATCAATAGTTTTTTTATTATAAGGTTTGTAATTAAGTTCAATATATTCTAAAATTTTAATAGTATTTAGTCTCTTATCAAATTTGTTATTTATTAATTTATGACATAAAATTTTTAATTTATCAATATTAATATTAGGATCATATATATTAAAGTTAATGAACCTATCTTCATTATAAATTTGATCAACAATAAATTGATATGACTTAACTCCATCAATTAAAGTCTCTATACCAAAAGAATTATCATTAAATAATACTATATCAAATTGTTTATTTAAATCCAGGTTTGCACTTGATTTAATAATATGGAAATTATCAGGAAGTTTAATTTTCAAATCATTTATATCATATAAAGGATGAAATTTTAGATACATTTGAATATCAGTATTTTTAAAAATTTTAATTAGCTTTTTAATAACATTATTATATTGATAAAAATGAACAGGAAAGGCATATAAAATTTTTTTTAATATCTTCAGATTTGGATTTTTTATTTTAAAACCTTGATTTTTTAGTAAATGATTAAACCTTAAAGCCCCAAAGGATATTATTGGAATTGGATAATTACCATATTTTTTAAGGTTTTGTGTATAGTTATCTCCTACTGTAAATATTTTATCAGGAAATAAACCGAATTTTTTATCAATTTTAGATGGAAAAAAATTGAGGAATCTAAATGAAAATCCACTAGATTGATAACCTATTAGTTCTGTCTTAGAATCATTGAAAACATTAATATAAGAATTTTCCCATGCTTGATTTTCAAATACATATAATATTTTTTTTGGATCATATTTTTTAAGTTTTATTGCAATATGATAATCAATATATGCTTGCAAAGATCTACATCTATAATAATCTTCAAGTAATGAATTATTTATTACATCATTAATTTTTTTATTTTTAAAATAGATAGGATCATCAATTCTTATTTTAGCTTGGAAAATATATTGTATTAATAAATTAAATATTTCATAAACTGATAAAAAACCAATTGGTATAATAAATGACTTTTTTTTATTTTTCTTTTTAAAATAATAAATCAATTTATTATAACTCAAATGTTGAAACGCTACAATCACTTTATTTTTAAGAGAAAGATCAGTGACTAATTCTTTAAAATAATCGTCAACTATGTTATTTGATTTTATTGACCTAGGCACAAGCCATGTTCTAATATATATATTATTCTTAGGTACTTTTTTTACTCTAAATAGTAAACTAATAATGGAAAGAAAAAAAAAGTGGTACAAGATCCTGAAAATAAATTTAAATTTTTCTTTTAAATTTATTGGAGTAAAAGAATCTTCATTTTTTATATATTTTAAGATTTTCTTATACAAAAAAGTTATTGATTCTTGTTTATTAAGGGTTGGAGAAGAAAAAAAAGATAAATCAAATTTTTTTTTTGAATATTTTATATTTGATATCAGATTATTATACTCAATTAAATAATCTTTCATTAGATTTTTATTATTTATCACCAAAAATTTTAATACCAACAGGTAGGTAAGGTAAATGATCAAAACTACTTTTATAAAACTCACTCTCTGGATCAGATGTATAATAGCTTGGTATTCTTTTTCTAAAAAGTTTATTATCTAAGAGATTTTGTTCGACATCGTAATAACCAAATTCAATGTTTTCTTTTGATGAAATTATTTTATCAAGAGTTTTTTTAGAAAAACACCACCCTTTTGTTTTATCATGATAAATATCATTTGATTTAGATGTTGAGCTTGTTGTAATTAATATAGGATTATTTTTTTTTGTTACTCTTTTAAACTCTTTCAGATTTTTAGTTAATAAATTTAGATCAGAGTGTTCTAAGGCTGAAACTGAAACAATAGAATCAACTTCATTATTTTTAAGAGGTATATCATGAAAAGGTGCTCGAATAAATTTTATTTTTCCAAAATTTTTATGATTTTTCTTCTTTTCAAGTATATTAAAAACTTTATTATAACTATTAGATAATATACTCTTTAATAAGAATATTTTTTCTTCAAAGTTTTTTTTGAAAAGTACATCTATTAATTTATTTATGTAATTATCTGATTTAGAATATCCATTATAATTAACAGACCCCATATAATCATGTTTATATCCTTTAATTTTTTGATCATCAATATCTATTTCAAAAATATTCTTGGATAATTGAGGAATTTCTCTTTTTGAAAAATCTAAACTTATGATATTGAATCCCATTGATGCTAATATAAATTGAGTAATCCCAAGTCCAGCTCCTGCATCTAGAATGGTCGATCCTTCATTTATATTATATTTTTTTAAATTTTTAATCAACCAAATAATATCTAGGTCATAATGCCATCCCTGTGTTCTATTCATTACAGATAACCAATAATCTATTTTATTTAAATAGTCTCTTTTTTTTAGTAAATCAGAGTTTAATAATTCATATGAGTTTTTCATATATTTTAGTTATTTGTTAATGTTTTGATTATTTTTTTTGTGTTGTATTTTTTGTTCTCAGTGTTACAATAATTCATGTAATAAGTATAATCTTTTACGTTTGGTTTATAAATACCTTTTACTAAAAAATTCTGAAGATCAATTAATAATTCTTCAGGTGAATTTGAAAAAACTGCTCTTTTTTTAATTTGTCTTACAAATTTAGGTAAATATTTAGTTCTTCCATTTAATATAAAGATTGGTATGTTTGTTGTACATGACTCAACTAGAGTAGTTGCAGGAGTATCAAGTATAACAACTTTAGCATCTTTCAATAATTTTGTAAATGGTATCTTATCTTCAAAAATAATATTATCAAAATCATCTTGGTAAGGAATTTCGTTGAAAAATGCTGTATTATTTTTTTTAAAAATAACCTTACTACTATTGAGTGTATTTAAATATTTTAAAATTTTAATATGAGCATCATATAATCTTCTATCTGGATCCATTTTGGGTGGGAAATTAGTACCATTTCCAAACCATTTACCTGTAGCATATAATATGTAAGAGCCATTTTTATTCCAATTAACAGCCTTATTAACACTACCAACAGCATGAACACTTTTTAAATTATTTAATCCAATATATTTATTGTATTGATTCTTAATTTCGTTAGAATAACAAAAGTAAGAATTAGTATATAATAATTCTGTGTATAAGGATGTTTCATCTTCAGATTGACCTTTTTCACCATGCTGATATAAATAGACAGGCTTATTATTTTTTGAAGCAATATGAGCAATAAAATTTTCATGTGGTTCGACAAAAACTGATCCAATTATAGACTTATATGGACTTAAAAATTTTATTATTTTTTCTTTATCTTTTTCGAACATTAATAAATCACTAAAAATAACTTTTGAAAAATTACTTAGATCATAAATAGTTTTATTAAAAAAGGTAATTGAATTATTTAAAATATCTAATATTTCATTATTTGTATTAGATCTATAAATAAAATTAGTTGGATAAAATAAAGGATCAATTTTAAATATTTTATTAAAAGATTCTGAGTTTGATAAATTAAGCCAATCATATGGTGCACCAATCAACAAAAGTTTATATTTAAAGTAAGAGTTAATACTTAACTTATATTTTAATAATAAAAAAGAGTATATTTTATAAATGAAATTAGGTAACTTTTGTTTAATAAAATTTTTAATGCTAATATCATTTTTTTCCTTTATACCAATAAAATTAATATCTATATCATCAATTATTAAATTTAAAATTTTCCCAAAAATCAAATCAGGATCTGGTCTATATTTATAAAAGTTTTTCCTTTCATTTTCTCGTTGATATAATAAAATTTTTTGAATTTTAATATTTTGTAATAAAGATTGAATTATAAATTGATTATAGTGTATTTGGCCAATTACTATAAAAAGTTGAAATGAGAAATAATTGCCAATTTCTAGTGAATATTTTCTTTTTCTTGAAAAAAAATTTAAAGAATCAATTAATTTATCAATTTTTTTCTCAGATTCTAATTTTGCCTTCTCATATCTTTTTTGTGATATAAAATCATTTAATCTTATATGATTAAATTTAGATTTATCAACTTCATAAATTGCTTCAACCCCAATTGGAAACAACACATCATCACTTAATTTATTATTTTTGGTGTAATGATCAAATTGTTTTTTTGACTGAATAATTACAAGTCTTTTGATTTTTTTATCAATCATTATTATTTTGAAATTTCAATAATAATATTATTACCATAGTTATTTCTATTCAAAATATCCTTATAAGATTTATCAAAATTTTTAATTAAACTTTTAATCTCAGATGTAAAAGAAATATCAAGATCTAATTTATCAGTTAATTGATTAATAAAATTATCTCCACCGACTATACCTGTTGTCTTTGGTTTATTTGTTAAATACCAATTATAATGATTTAAAAAGCTATAACCTTGTTCTGTTTTAATTGAATAATTATTGTGAGATATTTTATTCATAATTCTTTTTAGTGATTTAACAGAAAAATAATTAATAGCATTATCATCATAAAAAAAATTTTTATACCCTATATTAGAAAAACCATCCTTTAAATAATCATTTAAATTAGGAGTTATTAAAATTATTTTACCTCCATCTTCTAAAAGATTAATTAATCTATTTAAATAATTAGATATATCAGGTATATATTCAATAACATAAAATAAAAATATTTTATGAAACTTAATATTATAATTTTCACATTCATCAAGATTGTTAAAACATTTAATATTAAGTTTATTATTTACAAATTGATTTCTTACTTGGTTAAGTTCAATACCATAAGGTTTACATTTGTTAATTTTCATTAAGTTTATAAAATACCCCCAACTACATCCTATCTCTAGAATATTTTTATTTATATCACTTTTAGCAAAATATTTTTCTATTAATGGTTTAGATTGATTTGTTCCATTTTCAAAATCTTTTTTTATATTTGGAATTTTTAGACCAGCAGATTTTAATCTGGTTTCGTCAAGTTTATTAGAAATAAGATTATCAATTGGATTTGTTGTTAAGAAATAAAATTGACATTTATCACAAGATAAAATAAAATCTAATTTCCCACTTCTTAATTTTTTTTTGGTTTTATTAAGATTATATGATTTGCAAATTGGACATTTTTTATCGTTCATTAACATCATTATTCACCCAATTCCACATTTTATTAAGCCCCTCAGACAGGTTAAATTTAGGTTCATAGTTTAAATCTTTATTAATTTTATTTAAATCAGCATAACAACCCATTAAATCACCTGGTGTTCCATCCAATTCAATTAATTCCAATTTATTTTCTTTTTCTAATACTCTTGCAATCAATTTTATCAAATGATTAAATGTAGTTTTAACACCAGATCCAACATTATAAATTTGATTATATTTTTTTCCATGTAAGCATTTATCCCAAGCCTGAATTACATCATCAATATATATTAAATCTCTAAACCTTTCTAAACTTCCTTTAACTTCCACTTTATTACTCTTCATCAACATGTTCATAAATATTCCAACCACCCCTTGATCAGATTTAGTAATATCTTGACCTGGACCATAGACATTAAACATTCTTAAGGCGTTCCATTTTATTCCTTTAATTTGGGCCCAATTTTGCAAAATATTTTCACATGAAAATTTTGAATTAGCATAAATTGATTTTGGAAAACAATAATCACTTTCAGATAAAATTTCTTTGTTTTTATTGTCTCCATAAACAACAAAAGATGAAGCAAATAAAAATCTATCTATTTCATTATTCACACACCATTCTAATAAATTCATAGTACCTAAAATATTAATATTAATATCATCATAGGGAATGCTAAATGATCTAGGGCCAGATGATTGAGCAGCAAGGTGTAAAACTGCTTCTACATTTTTTACTTTAAGTTCATTAATAAATTTCCTATCTGTTAGATCTGATCTTAAAATTTCACATTGAGGAAAATTATTTGGTAATAGAGATTTTGGATGTTCCATAACAATTACATCAATATTTTTATTTAAAAAATATTCAACAAATTTTTTTCCTAAAAAACCAAAACCACCAGTAATTAAAATTTTATTTATTTTCATTTTTTATAAATTCTCTTGTAGCAGTCACAAATCTAGACATAGATTTATAGGGGCCAATAGTAATTGTTATGTACTTTTCCCATGGATTAGACCATGGTCCTTTAACATATATATATTTTTCTTTCAAGTATAATACAAATTTTGAAGCCCTTTCAGCTGAATTCATATCTAAAAGCAAATAATTTCCATTATTACCATGAGTATTTATACCCAATTCTTTTAAATCATGTTTTAAATTATCTTTAGATTTTATAACATTATTATTATAATCTTGAACAATATTATAATTATCAATTAAATATTCAGCAACAGCATTTATTAAAGAATTACTTTCATGGGCGAATCTGGTCTTTGATAAGATCGACATATTATCTTCATTTGATATAAGGTAACCAAGTCTAATTGATGGAACTCCGAATCCTTTAGAAAATGTTCTCATCACAACAACATTTTCATATTCATTAATTAAGTCGATACCAGAATCACAACCAAACATATGATATGCTTCATCGATGACAAATAAACAATCAGCTTTTAATGTTTTATTAGCAAATTCTCTTAATTCATTAACATTAAATGAACTTTCTATAGGTTGATTAGGATTTGGTAAAAAGAAAATTGAAGGATTAGTTTTTAAAAATTTATCAAATTCATCATAATTAAATTCTAAATTTTCTTTGTATTCAATATTATGTAATCTGACTTGAAATAACTTAGAATAAACATAATACATAGCATAAGTTGGAGTAGGAACACCAATAATATCACCTGGTTTTGTTAGGATTTCAAACAAAGTTTTAATAGCACCATCAATCCCAGATGTCAAAATAAAGTTTGATTCTTGAATATTAAGAAAATTTGATAGCTTTTTATATAAATTACTTGATTCTGGATATACACTTAAAAAGTAATCTGGTGTATTTTTAAAGATATTCATAAGAGTCTCATTTCCCCAAGCATCAACTCTTTCATTCCTATCAAGTCTTAAACCTTTATCTAAATTACGTCCTTCTGATACTCTAATTCTATCTATTTTACTTAAATAGTTTTTTCTTTTAATAAACATATTATTTTTTTTTTGGTTAAAAATTTTTCAACTTTTATTCTATCAGCATAGGTATCAATAGAATAACTTTTATGATTGGTATGGACCATTTTTACATTATTTCCATTTTCAATAACTCTTAGCATATCAATTGATTCAGCTATTTCTAATGGTGTAGGTTCCATTTTTATATATTCAAGTAAAAAATCTCTTCTAAAAGAAATCACGCATACTTGTTTATAAAGATTATTATTTTCATTTCTAGATTTTGTAGGAATTGGTTCTCTAGAAAAATAAATTGCATTATTATATTTATCACAAACAACTTTAATACAATTAGGATCATTAAATTCTTTCTCTGACTCAATATTAGAAAAAAGATTAGTAACTAAAATATTATTTTTTTTATCATCAATAAGTGGTTTTGAAGATTCAATGATCATTTCTGAATTTGTCATTGGTTCGTCACCTTGTACCATGATTACTATATCAAATTTGATTTGTTTTTCTTTTTCTATTATTTTAAGAGCTTCAGCACATCTATCAGATGCTCTTTCATGGTGATCGCCTGTCATTATTGCATTTCCGCCAATTGAATTTATATAATCATAAATTACATTATCACAGGTTGCTACAGCAACATCAGATAAAATATTACATTTGGTAACATTATCAAATACATGACCAATCATAGGTTTTCCTAATATTTCTGTCATTGGCTTTCCAGGAAACCTACTGCTATTCATTCTTGCTGGTATTAGAGCTAGTATATTCATTTTAAATTGGGCTTTAATGTAGCTTTATTAAACATAATTGCATCAGTTGAATATGCTATAAATCTATAACCTTCATTAATTCGTTTAATTAACTCATTTTGATCAGGATTTATTACATGTATACCAGGTGGAACATTAAGTTTTTTACAAGTATTCAAAACTTTATTTATGGCTTTAATATATTTATCATTTTTAAAATCACCATTGATACCCATAGATGCTGACAAATCATAAGGACCTAAAATAATTGCATCTAAACCATTGACTTTTAATATATCTTCAATTTGATTAACAGCATTAATATTTTCAATTTGAGCTATTATAAGTGGTTTTTTATAAAGTAAATTATTAGGATCGAAATTCTTTCCGTAAAGATTTGATCTTGAAAAACCAACACCTCTAATACCATTAGGTGGCCAGGAGGCATAATTTATAATATTTTTCAATTGATCAGATGATTCAACCATAGGTGCTATTATACCACCAGCTCCAGAATCTAGAGCAAGTTTTATATCTTTCATATTTGGATTTGCAACTCTAACAAGAGGTAGTGTATTTCCAAGTTCAATCGATCTAAAAATATCTGGTAATTGAGAATTATCAACTGAACCATGCTCCATATCAACAGCTAACCAGTCATAACCTGAATCACCAAAGATTTCAGCGTATGAAGAACTAGGAATTTGAATCCAACTACCAATTGATGGTATATTAGATTTAAGATTATCTCTAATTTTTTCTAAAGCTAGAATCTTATCCAAAACAGTATTTTTGATTTAAATGAAATACGAATTTAATGTATTATAAATAATTTTATTAATCTAATATGAATTAAAAATCTTTAATTACAACTTTAAATTTATTTTGATAATCATCACGCATTAAACTAAACTCTTTATCAAAATTAAAATTACCATCTAATTTCCAATAGCCTTTATTTTTCCATCTAGAAACTCTAGGAACATCTAATTCTTTACATAAAAATTTATATGCTTTATCATCTATTTCTATGCCCCCCATCATAGCTGATATTTTTTTTAAGTTAATCATAGGATTTAATACAAAATCATTAAAATCAATTTCTAAAATATTAGAATTATTAATTTCAGAAGCTTTTTTATTGAACTTATGAAAAGCATAAAATATTACGGATACTTTTTCTAAAGATGTTTTACTGCTCAAATACTCTTCTTCAAAACCAAAAACAAACCATGGTAAAGTTTTATTTTTATAATTTATCGTTAAAGTTCTTTCAGATAAATCTGTTCCATATCTATCTACATAATTAACCCATTTATGTATAATGTCATCAAGATCCCTTTTAACTGTACAAACAAATATTGATTTCTTGAAATATTTTAAATACTCAGCTAAACCACATTGAAATCCTCCATGTGTTTCTATAATTGCAATTCCATTTTTATCAGTATTATAAGAATAGTCTTTTTCATTTCTTTTAGATACACCAGATAATTTTGGAAATGGATAAATACCACTATATGTATGATCTGATTTTCTTAAATTTACATCTCTTCCGATATATTTGTTATAATTATACTGTCTAATATATGTTTCAAAAGCAGATTTAAAATTTTTATTAGGATACAAAAAATTATTAATTACTAATATTTCTAACCCTTCAGGGATTGATACATAGTTTACTCCTTTTAAAGAACAACAAAGTCTCGCTATAACCCATTTACCAGATCCTGATAATCCATCAACAATTAAATTTTTCATACTTTTATAATATCGGATGGTTTTGTTATTTGTTTGATTAAACCATCTTTTAGTTCAATTATTTTATCACAGTTATATAAGGTTGTTAGCCTGTGAGCAATAATTATAGTAGTTTTAATACCTTTAAGCTTCATAATAGAATTCATAACTTCTCTCTCATTTTTACTATCTAATGCACTTGTTGCTTCATCGAAAACCAAAATCTCAGGGTTATTATATAAAGCTCTAGCAATTCCAATTCTTTGTCTTTGCCCACCAGATAATTTAACTCCTCTTTCACCAACCATTGAATTTAATCCATTTGGAAGACTATTAATAAAACTCAGTAAATTTGAGTTTTCTACAGAACTATTTATTTTTTTCATATCAATATCTTTGGAATTAATTCCAAAAGCTATATTATTTATTAAAGTATCATCAGTGAGATAAATTGTTTGAGGCACATATCCAATTAGTTTTTTCCAAAAAGGTAAATTTAAAAATATACTTTTTTTATCAACTAATATCTCTCCAGATTCAGGTTTTAGTAAACCTAATATGTTATCAACTAAAGTACTTTTTCCAGATCCACTTTCACCAATTATACCAATTGATTCACCCTTTTTAATATTAAATGATATTTTTTTTAAAATAGATTTTTTAGTATTAGGATATTTAAAACTTAAATCTTTTAATTGAATTTTATCATTAAAAGTGATATTCTTTGATGAGTATTTAATATCATTTTTATCAAAAATTAAAATTTCATTATATAGTAAATTAATCACAGGTTTAGTGAATTTAATATTCTGTAAAGAACCAATAATTTTATTAACAGAAGGTAGTGCTCTGAAAGCTGCAGCCATAAATACACCAACGGTAGGAAGAAAAGATTCTATAGGTCTATCTAAGAAGATTAAAATAATTATCAAAGATGACATACAAAATATTGCCAAAAACTCAATATAAAGCCTTGGAACTTGTAATAAGGTAAGCTGTTTAATATAAATATTAGATTTTAAATTAAGTTGTTTTCTGTATTTAGAATAAAAAAAACTTTCTCTACCATATAAAATTAAGTCTTTAATTCCACCAAATCCCTGGAGAAGATGTTTATTTAGATTTGCATCATAAATTTGTCTTTTTTCACCCCAAATTTTTAAACTTTTTCTAGTAAAGAAATAAAATAGTAATGAAAATAAAGATATAACTGAAAAAACAAAAGCAGTTCCTAATGGTTCAATGTATAATAATGTGAATAACACTGCTGACAAAACAGCAATTTCTAACGTCATAAAAATTAAAGATTGGACAAATGAAGAAAATTGTTGAATCTCAATTTGAATATTAGAAATTAATTTAGAAGAATTTCTACTAACATGAAATAAATAATTTTGATTTAAATATCCTTTAAATAGTTTATTACTTACTTCTTCTGATAACCTTATTGCAAAACTACTTTGCATCCAACTCAAAAATCCAATAAATAGATTTTTGACAAAAAATATAAAAGTTAATAATAACATTACAATAATAACAACATTATTTTTTGATGGATTATCAAAAAAAAGTAAAAGATCATTATAAAAAGTATATTTATTAGCTAGATCAGGTTCAAGTAATAACTCAAATATTGGAAAAAGAATACTTAAGCTTAACATTTCAAAAATAATACCAACGAAAAGCAAAAAACTTAAATAAAATAAATCCCTTTTTTTTGTTTTAGATAATAAGAAAAATCCTTTTTGAAATATATTCATCAGACAGAAAATTAATCATCGAAACCAGTTTGATTTACATTATGTCTTAACTTCCATTCATTGTTGGATTTAACCCACAAATGTGGTGATCTAAACTTATCACAAAGTTTAAAAAAATGGTCAGGATCCATGTCTATAAAATCCATTACATCATTAAAATATTTATCAGGAAATTCACCATCGAATCTTTTAACTAAAGCCTTACCTTCATCTCTAGTTAAATGTTTATTTCTGATTTCTTGTGAAACGTCATAAGTTGCTCTACCTATTCCAAACTTTATAAAGGTTGTATAAAAATGCAAATCATCAATTTTATCATCTATACTACTGTATTTACTAAACGTTCCTTGAGATCGAAATGGCCTAGCCTTAAAACCACAATTTTCAACAGCATAATAATAAACTTCCTGAGGTGTCCATTTTAAATAATAACCTAAGTAATGTACATTAATATTGGAATTATCAATATCTGATAATGTGGGAGGGAGAAATAGATATAAATCATTCATTGATAAATTATACTTCTCTTTCAATTCTTTGATTGAAGTTCCTCCTAAATAAATATCTTCTAAATTATCAGCAGAGTATATAGCTTTAGATCTTAAGGATGTATTATTATCTGCAATGGGATTACCATATTCAGCTTCATTTTCACCATAAAAAACTAGATCAATTCCAAATTTAGATGCTATTTTAGGTGCTAAATTTTTTTGACCAAAGAAAAATGTTTGAAATGGATGGAAAATTCTTTCAATAGATAATCTTGTAAGAAGTTTAATTACTTTTCCATTTGGTTTTAAAGTAACATTATCAAATCCTCCAATTTCTATCCAATTTTTCCAATTTTTATAACCATAATCAGTATATAGAATGGGAGGCCAAGTATAAGTAAGAGGGTTCATACCATATTTATATTTAAGAATATGAGCTTGATAAGCACTATCTTTTCCACCGCTTCCAGGTACTAAACAATCATATGATCCATTATTTTTTCTGTATTTATCTAATAATTTTAGTAATTCTTCTTCTCTTTCCTCCCAGTTAATTTCTGCTTTGGTTGATGCAGTATTACATGCATCACAGACTCCTAAATCATCAAAGTTTAATGTATTTTTTTTTGATTTAATATTATGTTTAAACTCTATAGCAGAAGTTGGTCTTTGGTTAGACATCACGCATTTTTTGCAGAATTTAACTGTACTAGGCAGACCGTAATAAGCTTCTAATTTATTCATACTAAACTATTTTGATTCGCCCATTTATGATATATTTCAACTCCCTTATCCCCACTCTTTTCAGGATGAAATTGACAAGCAAATATATTATTTTTAATTACTGAAGAACAAAAATTAATACTTTCATAATTAGTATTGCTTAAAATAAAAGATTTATCAATTGGATTAACATAATAAGAATGAACAAAATACATATAATTATTATTTTCTAAAGACTCTAAAGGTGTATTATCCCAATCAAATTTGTCGGAATAAATTTTATTCCATCCAACATGAGGAACTTTTAATTTATTATTTTTCAAATTATTTTTAATTTTGGTAACAGAGCCAGATATTAAATCAAGTCCTGGTCCATCATCAAATTCTTCAGTTTTTGAAAATAAAAGCTGTAATCCAAGGCAAATACCAAATAAGGGAATATTTTTTTTTACTTGTAATTTAATTACAGAATCTAAACCCCTATTCTTTAAATTATTAATTGCTTCATTAAATGCACCTACTCCTGGTAAAATTAATCCATCTGCATTTAGAATATCTTCTTTTTTTGAACTTATAATAGAATTTAAGCCAACAACTTCACAAGCTTGTTTTACACTAAACAAATTTCCAAGATCATAATCAATAATAACAATTTTTTTAAGCACTTTCCTTAAATAATTATATTCTACAGTTGATTTTGTGTTTCATTAAATAGTTTTTTAAAGAAGGTATTGAAATGGGTTCAAATATATGAAAACTTCTTTTTTTAGACAAAAATTCAATATTTCCCTCGTCTTGGTTAATATAACTATTATTATTTTCGATATAATTATAATGGAAGATTGATGCAATACTTATAGAATCAACTTTTTTCTCATTAGTCAAATTTAAAATATGCTCTTTTTTTCCAAAGCCACCATGTGCTATAACAGGAATAGAAACTAGGGAATTTATTTTATTAATCAAATGAAAATCCGGACCCTCACCAGTACCTTCTTTATCTACTGAGGTAATAACTATTTCACCAGCACCAAGTTTGGTTACTTCAGTAGCCCAATCAAATACATCTATGCCTGTATATTCTCTTCCATTATCAGTATAAGCCAAATAATTTCCGTTTTCGTCTTTTATAGCTTCAATTGCAATAACTATGGTTGATGAACCAAACTTTCTTGATGCATCTCTAATCAATCCTGGATTTTTAATTACTGCAGTATTTAAACAAACTTTATCAGCACCTGCTCTCAAAACATCTTTTATATCACGAATTGATCTTAAACCACCACCTACAGTTATTGGAATAAAAATATTTTTAGAGGTTTTTGATATTATATCATGAAGACTATTTCTTTCATATAAAGATGCTACCACATCCATAAAAATTAATTCATCTGCGCCGTTTTCATAATAAAATTTAGCAAATTCATATGGATTACCAAGCACTCTCAAACCTTCAAGATGAATTCCTTTTACTAAGTTTGGACCCTTGATATCTAATCTAGGTATAATTCTTATGGGTTTCATAATTTTTTACAGTTATATAGATGTCCAACCTCCATCAATAATTATATTCTGTCCAGTAACATAAGATGAGTCATCTGATAGTAAATAAGATAAAGCTGGAGAAATATCAGATGGTTTACCCATTCTCTTCAAAGGAACTTTATCGACATAATTATTAACAAATTTTTTTGGTTGATTATCAAAAATTCCTCCTGGTGAAATTGAATTAACTCTTATTTCATATTTACCACAATATGATGCTAAATATCTTGTAAAATTTATTATTCCCCCCTTTATTGCTGAATAAGCAGCAGGAGGATTTATATCTGTTCCTTTATAAACATTAAAATCATTTCCAACTACTCCATATATTGAAGCAATATTAATTATTGATCCTTTTATTTTATTGGTTATCATATGAGATATAATTAGTTGAGAAATATTAAAACAACTATTTAACTGATAATCAATATTTTTTTTCCAAGATTGATATTTTATAATTTCGAAACTATTATTCCAATCAGTGGTTCTAGGGTATGCATTATTGACTAAACCATATATAAAATTATGTTTAGCAATAACCTTATCAATAGTTTTCTTTAAATCATTTAAATTAGTAATATCAACTTTATAAAATTCAGATTCCACCCCATTTTTTTTAGAGACGTCAAAATTAATCACATAATAACCTTCATTAACTAACCTAGTAGTAAATTCTTTACCTAAAAGACCAGATCCACCAGTAATTATAATTTTCTTTTTCAATTTATTTATAATGCTAATTTTAAAACTTCAACCCCCTCTTTAATGTCATTAAATATTTTTGAATTATTTATATTATCCAAAAAATATTTCATTTGATCTTTATATGTGTAATCAATATTTTTTTTGTTAAATCCCTTGATTAAAATATTATTTTCATAAATTTTATGATTCAATATGTCAACATAAATTGATGTTTTTTCAAAAACAATTTCAACAAACCTTTTGGGGTTTTTTCTAAAGTAATTTAAGTTAATATTTATTACAAAATTATCGTAAACAAATATATAATTTGCATAATCAATAGAATCAATATTTAAATTTGAACTACTTCTCAATGTTTTTTTTATTTTATTTGGAGAACCAAAAATCCAGTATAAATAATCTATCTCATGTATAAGATCAAGATGTACACCTCCTCCTAAATCAGATTTTGAACTATAACATTCTTTATAATTTAAATCTCTCCAATCTGGCAAGTATGAACCCGAGTATGATATTATTTCATGAACATCTCCGTAGTAATTATTTTCGATTATCTTCTTTAAATATTTTATACATTTATGAAATCTTAAATTACAAGCTACATAGGTTTTAATATTATTTTTTTTAATTAAACTTAAAATTTTTTCAGAATGATCTAAATTATGAAAAACTGGTTTTTCAATAAATATCGGTTTTTTATATTTTACTAAACTTAGTATTGCATTATTGTGATATGAAGTAGGGTTAGAAATTATAAAAAAATTTATATTTTCTGGTATATCATTATAGTTATAAATATTAATAATATCATCATATGTTTTTGATTCATTGGAACTTCTTAAAGCATAATATTTAGGTTTTTTTTGATAGTATATACCATCTAAAACAACCTTATGCTTTTGAGCGATAGAACCATATCCAATAAATAAAATTTTCATATTTTAAATTTTATTTTTCCTTTTTCAATAAGATATTTCATATAATCAAAATCATCAATATCATCAATATCAAAACATAAATGAGGAACTAAATAAATAATTGATTTTTTAGAAAATACAGTATCTATTTTTAAATTAAAAAAAGATCTTTTATAGAAATAAAAAGAAGCATTCAAATCGTATGAAATGGGGGATTTTTGTCTTGATTTAATATTTGATATATCAATTACTTTTTTGTAAAAATCATTATCATTTTTAATGACCATATTAAAATATGGACTTTTTTTACTTTCTGAAACACTAAATAAATTTAATGCATCTCTATTTTTAATTAACTTATCATATGCATTATTTAAATCATCATTAGTTCTTAATGGAGATGAGACATCTAAATCCAAAATATAGTCAAATTCAATATTTTGTTTTGATTCTTCATAATTTAATAAATGATTTATAGTTTCTACTTTCCCTACATTATCTCCCGATAACTTATTGGGCCTTATGTAATCAGTAAATAAATCATATTTTTCGGATATATCTTTTATTTTTTTAGAATCGGTTGATAATGATATAGTTCCTTTTTTATTTGATAAAAATTCTTTTGCTGCTTTAATAGAATAATATATTAAATGTTTATTATTTATTTTTTTAATATTCTTATTTGGTAAACCTTTTGATCCACCTCTTGCACATATTGTTACCAATATATTCATTAGAATGTTTTAAAGAGATCTTGAGCAGACTTGTAATCTTTAGGATTTCCAATATCGATCCAAAAACCATCAATTTTTTGATGTTTAATTTTTAATTTTTTATCAAGCATCAAACTAATCAAATCTGTCATATTAAAAAATTCATTAATAGGTATTAAATCAATGATTTCTTTCTTAAACATATAAACACCAGCATTTGTCATATATTGATATTTGGGTTTTTCACTTAATCTTTTAACAAAATCATTTTTCAAATCAAAAACTGCGTAAGGTATATCAACTGCATAATCTTTAGAAGAAATTATCATGTCAGAATTACTTTTAATCAAACTAAGATATAATTTTTCTAAATTGACATTAGTTAAGATATCACCATTTAATAATAATAAATGATTAGTTATTTTACTCTTTATAAGAGATAATGAACCAGCTGTACCTAAAGGATTATTTTCATGAATATAAATTATTTCAATACCTTTATTTTTTCCATCACCAAAATACTTGATTATTTTATCTGATAAATAATTAACTGATAAAAATATTCTTCGAATTCCAAATTTAATTAAATAATCAATAATATGTTCTAATAACGGTTTATCTGAAATTTTTAACATCGGTTTTGGATTTAAGTCTGTTAAGGGACTTAATCTTTTACCTCTACCTCCTGCCATTATAACACAGTCAATTGGAAGTATTGAATTGTTTTTAGATAAATCTAGAATTTTATTAAGAGTAAAATCTTCATTCAAAACTGGTAGTATTGATATTCCATTTTTTAGAAATTTTTCTAGATTAACGTATTCAGTTGTATCTAAAATATATTTAAATTCTTTATTACAAATATTTTTGACTAATTCATTAAGACTTTGTTTTTTTACTAAGTATCTCCGAATGTCACCATCAGTTATTGATCCAATTATTTGTTTTTCATCATTATAAACAAATAAGATTAATGAAGAATTAGAAAAATTTAAGTTTAATTTATTTAAAGCATCTAAAATCGATTTATTTTGATGAATTAAATATATATCATCCATAAAATTAATTTTTATCAATAAATTTAATTAGCTGAAAAGATTCGGCAAAATCCACTCCAACTGAAGCACCTCTAAAAGAAGCTAATGATTTAATATTTCTAATTGATCTAGGAAATGGATGTTCACCTATTTCGGATTCATAAATTTTAAAAATATTTATTTTTTTTTCTATAAAATTAGAAATATCAACAAAATAGTTTGGAAGAAAATAATTTTCAAAAACAGCAGGTGCAAATTCAGTTTCAGAAATACACTCATATACTAAAACTTTTTTTATAAATGGAAACCTAAAAGATTTTGTACATGACATAACTGAATCAAAAGTAAATTTATGATCAGTGTGAGCATCAGATCTATTAACACAATAAATAATTTCTGGCTCAATTTTATAAAAAATAGAGGAAATATCAGATACTAATTTAGACATCATAGATGATGATAAAGATGATGGTATATAATCTAAGATAAATGTACTTGAGAAATTAAAAGATTCCTGAACTTTTTTAATTTCATTTTTTCTAGATTTAATTTTAAAATTACTATGGCCTGATTTTGAAGAAATATTAGTTACTATAATCCAAAATAATTTATCTCCATTTGACAAATGTTTTAATAAGGTACCTCCTGCTCCTAAAACTTCGTCATCTGGATGTGCTGAAATTACAACTACATTTTTCATTGTATGTAAGAATTTATTTCGGGCAAAATTTTAAATTCATGTTCAGTTAACCAAATTGATCCATCAGAAGTTTTAATGAGTATTTGATCTTTTTTAATATCTAAAACCTTACCAGGCTCAAAATTAACATCTTTTTTTGGGCCAATTTTACATTTCCAAACTTTTATTTCATCATTTTTAAATATAACATGAGCTCCAATATATGGTTTGTAAAGTGCTCTAACTAAATTATATATAAAAGAAGATGGGGATGTAAATGAAATCTGTCCATCTATTTTTGATCTTTTTCTCCAGTAATTAGATTTAAATTGTGGCTGCTTAATTGATCTTATTTTACTTTTTATTAGATCAGAAGTTAATTGAACAACTTGGATTTTAGCAACTTTTAACAACTTATTATAAAGTGTTTGTGCATTATCATTTTTATTAATAAATACCTTTTTTTGAGATATAATATCTCCGGAATCTGCATTTTCGTCCATGAAAAAAAAAGTAGATGCAGTGCTTTTTAGTCCTAAAACAAGAGACCAAATGATAGGATGTCTACCTCTATTTTTAGGAAGCTCAGACGGATGATATCCAACTACTCCTAATCTTTTAAAATTTAATAGTTTTTTTCCAATTAATGATGACCAGCCAAAACAATAAATTATATCAAAATCAATAGTTTCTATCCAATTAATAATGATAGGATCATTTATATTATTAACATATTTAAATGGAATATTAAATTGTTTTGCAATATCACTTAAATCTGAATGATCAGAATTAAATTTTGAATTTTTAGTAGTAGCTATTCCATTTATAATAAATCCATTATTAATCAATTCCAAAAGTAATTCTCTAGAAAAAACAACATTTCCAATAAAAAATATTTTCATAAATCATTGAATTTTTTCTTTATTATATTTTTTAAGTAATGCTTCTTAAGAATATTTTTTATTTTTTTTGATGCGCCACTTTTACCATAAGGATTCTTTACATATTTTAATTTTTTTCTAAAATTATTAGATAACCCTTTTTTAATTGAATTAATAATATTTTCTTTTTTTGGTACACAATCAATAATTGAATCTCCTTTGATTCTACCTTTTTGTCTCTCTCCAATATTGATAGTTGGTATTTTAAAAGAAGGAACTTCAATTAATCCACTTGAAGAGTTTCCAATCACAATTTTTATATGTTTTAATGCAGATAAATATCTTATTTGACCTAATGATGTAAAACTTATACAATTGTTATTTTCTGATACATAATCATTAATCATATCAATTATTATTCGACCACCTGTATCAGAATTAGGCATTGTAAAGATTATTTTATGATTTTTAAAATGATTTAACGCAGATAATATTTCATTAAAAAACTTTTTCGATGAATAATTATCAAGGGTTACAGGATGATAAGTAACTAAAAAAGAATTTTCTGAAAGTTGAAAGTTAATTGATTCTTCAAATTTCTTTTTATTTAATAGCTTTAATCGATTTATATTATCAAGAGCAGGAGAACCAAAATTAAATACTCGTTTTGGTTCCTCACCCAATTGTATTACTCTTTTTTTATACTTTTCTGTTGACACAAAATGTAAATGAGACATCTTAGTAATTGAGTGTCTGATTGCTTCATCTATTAGACCTTCTGTTGCTTCGCCACCATGAATATGAGCAATTGGAATTCTAGAAATCATTGCAGCACTTGCTGCAGAAAAAATCTCAAATCTATCTCCTAAAACAACACATATATCTGGCTTAAGTTCTTCAAAAGCTTCAGAAAAGGATATAATTCCTAATCCAATTGACTTAGATACTCCAACACTTGAATCTGAGGATAATAAAATTTCAACTTTTTTTGAAATATTAAAACCATCTTTTTCTATTTCCTTGTATGTTAACGAAAACTCAGGAGATAAATGCATACCAGTTACAATTATTTGCATTTCACAATCTTTATCCATTTGTAACTCTTTCATTAACCAATATAGCAATCCATATTCAGCTCTAGTTCCTGTAATTATGCAAATTTTTCTATTATTCATTATTTAAATCTTTCCATTTTAGAGGATTACCTTTATTAATATCATTATTTAAAACTCTATTTATAACTTTATTCCAATCCATAGGGTTAATTCCTGTAGCTGGTCTTAAGGTTATAAGATCATTTTCTCTAATAATGTCACCTTTTTTTAAATTCTTATTTAAGTGTAAACTTTTTCTTATAAACTTTATATTTTCTAATTCACTTTTTGTTGGTGATTTAGATTTTTTATTAGAAACCGACTTTTCAATATTTCTGATTGATTTTATCATTTCTGAAAGTTCTAATGGGTTTAGAGAAGCTTTATGGTCAGGACCAGGTAGTGATTTATCCAGTGTAAAGTGTTTTTCAATTACTGAAGCGCCCATAGCAACTGCAGCAATTGGAACTTCTATACCAAGAGTATGGTCACTATATCCAACTTTAATATTAAACTCATTTTTAATTAAATTCATTAATTGAAGATTTACGTCGTTATAATTTGTAGGATAATCAGTATTACAATGCAAAATAGTTATGTCACATTTTTTTAACTTATGAGAAGTTAAAATATCTAAAGCATTTTTTATTTCCTTCATTGAACACATACCAGTAGATAAAATAACTGGTCTTTCAAACTTAGAAATAGTTTTTAAATATGGAAAATTTGTAATTTCTCCGCTTGGTATTTTAAAGAAATCTAATGAAAGTGTATTTAAAAAGTTCAATCCTTCTACATCGAAAGCAGACGATAAAAATTTAATATCCTTTTCTTTGCAATAATTTATTAATTTGAAATGATCATTTTCAGTTAATTCTAGATCCTTAAGCATATTGAATTGGGATTGATTTGGATCATTTGAATTTTTAATCTGATACTTAGTTTTTGCTGTATTTTCACTTGCTAATCTTTCTGCCTTAAATGTTTGAAACTTAATATAATCAGCTTTTGCTTTAGCAGCCTCCTCAATAAGTTTTTTTGCTAAATCAATTTTTCCATTGTGATTAACACCTGCTTCAGCAATAACAATTGTTTGATTGTCTTTTTCCATCAAATATTTTTCTTTATTAATTCTCCAGATGGTATAATTTTGTTAGAAGATATAGAGATTCCATTATTAATAATTGTCCCACTACCAATAAAAGTATTAGATCCTACAATACAATCTCCATTAATTGTAACAGAGGTAGAAATATGTGTATTATCTTTTATTATACAATCATGTTCTATTAAAGCTTTATCATTTATAATACAATTATTTCCAATACTTGAATTGGATTGTATTATCACCCCATGCATTATTATTGTTCCATCTCCTATTTTAGAGGATGGAGAAACATAAGAAAGTGGAGAAATGATTGATGGTATTTTTGCATTTTTTTTTCTTAAATTATTAAAAATTTTTTCTCTTACAGAAGAATTTTTGATTTGACCAACACAAACTAAAAAACTATGGTTAAGTATATAGTCATCTATTATAGAATCATCCCCTAAATACTTAACATCTAAATTACTCAATTGTGTTTCAGATTTATCAAAATAACCAATAACTTTAAATTTATTTTCCATAACAATTACATCATAACATGCTTTTGCATGTCCTCCACCTCCTACTAAAACTAAATTATTATGTTTATTCATGAATATAACTACTTGGTAAATTAACTAATCTATCAAAAATATATTTTGAATTTTTAAGATTGTAACTATAACAATCCTTGTACATTTTTAGTGTATGAATTAAATCCCAACAACCTCTAACTTTTATATTAAGATCATTTAAAAATTTTATAGTTTTTTCTTTTTCATTTTTATTTTTCAATAAGATAGAATTTAACCAAAAATTGGATACAGAGTTTTTAGGTTCATCTACAAATTTAATGTCAGTATTTAAAAAATGATTTTTATATTTTAAAGCAATTTTTCTTTTAACATTAATTATTTTATCGAAATTTTCCAATTGAGCTATACCAAGTGCAGCGTTAATATTAGGCATTCTATAGTTATATCCAATTTCATCGTGAATAAACCTCCATGAATGAGAAATCTTAGCTTGGGTAGATAAATGTTTTGCTTTTTCATAAAAAATTTTATTGTTTGTCAATATTGCACCCCCACCTCCTGTTGTTATTATTTTATTTCCATTAAAACTTAAAATTGATAGATCACCATATGTGCCAACAGATTTTTTTTTATAAAATGAACCGAATGCCTCTGCTGAATCCTCAATTAGGGTTATATTATATTTTTTACATATTTTTTTGATTTTATCAATTTTAACTGGGTGTCCAAAGGTATGCATTGGGATACATGCTTTTATTTTTCTATTTGATAATTTATGATAACAAGTATTATTTTTAGTTATAGTTTCATTTTCTAAAAAGTTTTTAAGAGAAATATATGATAGACCTAATGTTTCTAAATCAATATCAATAAAAACAGGATCAGCACCAACATATTTTATAGAATTTGAGGTAGATATAAAGGATAAGGATTGAGTAATAACTAAATCATTTCTTTGAACATTAGAAACTATTAATGATAAATGTAAGGCACTTGTTCCATTGACAACGGCAACAGCATACTTTGAATTAGTAATTTTAGTAATTTTTTTTTCAAAAATATTGACATTTTTTCCAATAGAGGAAACAAATGTTGAATCTATAGTTTCTTGAATTATTTTATTTTCATTGCCAAAAAAATATGGAGAATGTAAAGGAACTATTTTCTCATTACGATATATATCCTTGATTAAATTATAGATATCTTTTGACATATTTTTATGTAAATTTAGTTATTATCATTCATAATTTATTTTTTATAATATCATAAATTCAGTAATAAATGAAAAATCATAAAATTAGAGGTATGAATATTCACTCTATTAGTAGAGAAGAATTAAAAGATAATCTTGAAAAAGATATAAAAGATGATATTTTAAGACAACACATTTCAATCACAAATTCTGAAGCAGTTTATATTGGAGATAACTCTTTATCTCATTTTAATTTTATAAATAATGCAAAATTTTCATTATGTGATGGGGTTGGTATACAAATTTCTGCATTATTTCATGGAGAAAAAATTAAAAGATACCATGGTCCTGATTTTTTTATAGATACAATAATGTATGGTGAAAAATATGGGTGGACTCATTATTTACTTGGGGGACAACCAGGAATAGCTTATAAACTTAAAAAGTTGGTTAATAATAAATACCCAAAATGTAAAATTATAGGTTATGCAGAACTTCCTTTTAGTGAGGAACCTTTATTAAATGATAAAACAATTAAAGAAATCAATCTATTAAAACCAAATTTTATTTGGCTAAGTCTAGGGCTTCCTAAAGGAGAGAAATTTATTATGAAATACAAAAAAAAGTTAAATGTTAATTTTATAACTCATATAGGTGCTGCTTTTGATTTTCATACTAATAATATAAAAAGAGCTCCAGTATTTTTTCAAAAAATTGGTCTAGAATGGCTTTATAGAACGTATTATGAAAGAAGATTAATTTTTAGGGTCATAAGAAGTTTTAAAATTATTATTAAGATATTTTTCAGTAATAAATCTTCATATTAGCTTTTTTTTATTTTCTCAATCCAATCATTTATTGTGTATTTTGGCTTCCATTTTAATAACTCATTTGTATTATTTTTAATATCAACGCTCGTAAACCTCTCTCCTTTTCTTTCTGGTATAAATTCCCATTTACCGAATAACTCAGCTAATTCAATAAGGGAAATATTATTTCCAGATCTAATATGCCATTCATTATTCATATTAATATCCATTATTTTTATTAATGCATCAACTATATCATATACATGAGTAAAATCTCTTTTCTGTGTTCCAGGTTTAACAACAGTACATATTTCACCATTTTTAAATTGTTTTTCAAAAATAGCTACTACAGTTGCATAATCACCATTATATATTTGTTTTGGACCATAAACATTATAGAAATAACTGATTTCATAATTTAGATTAAACCAATTTGAGTAGTTTTTTATTAATTCAACCATTTTAGACTTCATCCAAGAATAAGGAGATAAATTTTCATCTGTTCCTTTATTTCCAAATTTTGATGATGATGCTGAATAAATCAATTTTGCGTTACACTTTACAGCAAAATCTAGAACTTGGGGTGTTCCTGTTAAAATTGACTTTGAAATAAAGTTAATATCCTTAAAAGAATTTACTATTCTCGAATACTCACCGAAATGAAATATAATATCAAAATTGTTATTTGTAAAGATTTTTTTAATGTCCCAAGTATATCCTTCAATATAATCTACTCTTTTAATATGATTTGATTTTTTACCAGTAAAATAACAATCTAAAGAGGTAATTTCTGAATCAGGTAAAAGTGATAAGAGCTTTTTTATTAAATTAGTACCAATAAATCCAGCACCACCTGTAACTAGAATTTTCATATAAATTAATTATCTAAAATATTTTTTTTGTTTTCTATAAACCAATTATAAGTTAAATTAATTCCCTCTTTTAAATCAATAGTCTTTCTCCATCCCATGGAATTTAACTTAGAAGAATCCATTAATTTTTTTGGAGTACCGTCTGGCATATCTTTATCCCATATTAATTTTCCATTGTAATTTATTATCTTCATTATAATTTTAACTAACTCACTTATTGAGATATCTGACCCATACCCAACATTGTATAAATGTTCCTTCATTCTATTTTCAAGTACAAACTTTATTGCATAAGCTAGATCATCTACAAATAAGAATTCTCTTCTTGGACTTCCTGTTCCCCAAATATTAACCTCTTTATTATTTTCTTTTGCTTCGTGAATCTTTCTAATTAGAGCTGGAATAACATGAGAGCTTTTCAAATCAAAGTTGTCTCTTGGTCCATAAAGATTACTTGGCATTAATGAGACATAATCTCTTGAATATTGTCTTCTTAAAGATTCAATAAGTTTAACTCCCGAAATTTTTGCAATCGCATACCATTGATTTGTATTTTCAAGTTCGTTTTTAAGTAAATAATCTTCTTTAATTGGTTGTGGTGATTTTCTTGGATATATACATGAACTTCCTAAAAAAATGAATTTTGAAATATTTAAATTATGTGCAGAACTTATAAGATTATTTTGAATTAGCATATTATTAAGTAGAAATTCGTAGGGATATTTATTGTTTGCATATATTCCACCTACTTTGGCAGCAGCATCAATAATAGCATCTGGCTTTTCATCATTTAAAAAATCAACAACATCAGATTGTATACTCAAATCTAGTTTTTTTGAAGAAATTCCAATTAAATTAGTATAGCCTGATTTCTCTAAAATTTTCCAGCAAGCTGATCCTACCATGCCCTTGTGTCCAGCTATATAAATTTTCGAATCTTTAGATTTCATAAAATAATTTAAATATTATTATATATTTTTTCTTAAAAACTCTAAATCTGATTTCATCATATCATTGACTATATCTTGTAATGAGGTTTTAGGTTTCCACCCAAGAAGATTTTTAGCCTTAGATGAATCGCCAACTAACAAATCAACTTCAGTAGGTCTAAAATATCTTTTATCAATTCCTAATACTTCTTTTCCGACGTCAATTTTATATAAATCATTTGTAGAAGATTTAACTTTTGCAACTTCATTTAACCCATTACCTTTAAACTCTATCTCCACACCAATATAAGAGAAAGCCATTCTAACAAAATCTCTTATTTTAGTTGTTTTACCAGTTGAAATAACCCAATCATCTGCTTTTTTAGCTTGTAATATCATCCACATAACCTCAACATAATCTTTTGCGTGACCCCAATCCCTTTTAGAATCTAAATTACCAAGATATAATTTATCTTGTAATCCAAGAGCAATTCTAGAAACAGCCATTGTAATTTTTCTTGTAACAAAAGTCTCACCTCTTAGTGGTGATTCATGATTAAAAAGTATACCATTTGATGCAAAAATATTGTATGCTTCTCTGTAATTTACAGTTATCCAGTATGCATATAATTTTGCAACTCCATATGGCGATCTGGGATAAAATGGAGTTTTTTCATTTTGTGGAACTTCCCTTACTAAACCATACAACTCTGAGGTTGAAGCTTGATATATTTTTGTTTTTTTTTCAAAACCTAATAATCTGATAGCTTCAAGAATTCGCAAAGTACCTAAACCATCTGCATCACCAACGTACTCTGGTATGTCAAATGAAACCTTAACGTGAGACATAGCTGCAAGATTATAAATTTCATCAGGCTCAATAGATTTTATTAATCTTATTAAATTAGTGCTATCAGTTAAATCACCATAATGAAGATTAAATTTTTTATGATCTACGTATGGTTCCTCATAGATATGATCAATTCTTTTTGTATTTAATAGTGATGTTCTTCTTTTAAGCCCATGAACCTCATATCCTTTTTTTAATAGAAATTCAGACAAATATGCTCCATCTTGACCAGTAACCCCTGTTATAAATGCTTTTTTCAATTTATAAATTTATTTTAAAAGAGAGGTCCCGACCAGATTCGAACTGGTGTAGAAGCTTTTGCAGAGCTCTGCCTAGCCACTCGGCCACAGGACCATTAAAGAAATAAAAATACTATTTTTTCTTATCTTTTTTTGCTTCGTCATTTGACTCAGCAATAATATCCTTGTGACTTAAGGCGAGTCTTCTGTTATCTAGGTCTTGCTCCATAACTATAACCTCAAGCTTTTCTCCAATATTAATAAATTCAGAAGGATGTTTTATTTTTTTATCATTTGATAAGTCAGATACATGAACTAGGCCATCAATACCCTCTTCTAACTCTAAAAATAGGCCGAAGTTTGTTAAATTTCTAACCAGACCTTTATGAACACTTCCTACTGAATATTTTTTAAGTAATTTATCATCAGACCAGGGGTCTTTACTTAACTGTTTTACACCTAGTGACATTTTTTTCTCGTCCCTATCAATTGATAATACAACAGCTTCTAAATCGTCACCATTTTTCATAAAATCAGAAGGATTTCTTAAGTGCTGAGACCACGACATCTCAGAAACATGAATGAGACCTTCAACACCTGGAGTTAATTCAAGAAAAGCACCGTAATCAGCTACATTAACAATACTACCTTTGACAACTGAACCTACATCTAAATTTTCGTCAAGAGAATTCCAAGGATGTTCTGTTAGTTGTTTCATCCCTAGAGATATTCTTTTGTCTTCATCATTATAGTCTAAAACAACAACATTTAATTTCTCATCCAACTTAAGAACTTCCTCAGGATGATTAACCCTACCCCACGAGATATCAGTTATATGTAATAAACCGTCAATCCCACCACCTAAATCAACAAAAACACCAAAGTTTGTCATATTTTTAACAGTGCCTTCAAGTACCTGACCAATCTCAAGGCTCTTGAGAATTTTATTTTTCTGTTCTTCTAAATCTTTCTCAATTAACATCTTATGTGATACTACAACGTTATCGTTAGAATAATTAATTTTTACAATTTTTACATCTAGAGGCTTATCAACGTAAATATCATAGTCTCTAATTGGTTTAACATCAATCTGGGAACCTGGAAGAAATGTCTCTATACTATAAACATCAACAATTAGACCGCCTTTTGTCCTTCTCTTCACAAAGCCAGGTACTACAGAATCATTATCAAGTGCTTTTTGAATATTATCCCAAGCATCCATAAGTTTTGCTTTTCTTCGAGATAATATAAGTTGACCTTTAATATTTTCTTGTTCTTCAACATATACCTTAACAATGTCATTGATTTTAAGCTCTGGCATATCTCTAAACTCAGATCTGGGTATAACGCCATCAGACTTAAAACCTATATTTACTACAACATCTCTGTTAGATAAACCAACAACAGTAGCTTCAATCAATTCTTTCTCATCCACAGATGATAAACTTTTCGTGTATAATTTTTCAAGATTATCTCTCTCTTTTTCAGTGTATCCTGAGCTAAATTCATTTGACTGATCCCAATCAAATTTTTCTTCGGACTCTTTAATGTTTTTATTGATAACAACATCAACTTTTTCAGTTTTATTTGCTGCAGACTTTACAGCGGTTGATTTCTTAGCTGCAGGCTTTGCAGCGGTTGATTTCTTAGCTGCAGGCTTTGC
>MDTG01051291.1_pt1 | contig 47469 bp, 43 predicted proteins | sample 811421 | NCBI WGS metagenome assembly MDTG01 (sample SAMN05326645, study PRJNA326480) | marine metagenome | isolation source: seawater | place: Pacific Ocean: South East | collected 2011 | reverse complement strand
AGTGAGACTTTCAATCAATTTCACAGCTTCCAAAATTGAACAATTAGAAAACCTGGAACCACCTATATTATAGACAACACCTTTTTTAGGTTTTTTATAAAATTCCCAAAAACATTTTATTAAATCTTTAGAATGAATATTGTCCCTTACTTGTTTGCCACCATATCCAATAATATTATATTTTTTTCCTCTAATAATAGTTTTTACTAAATAGGACAAAAATCCATGTAATTTTGCACCTTTATGTTTCGGTCCAGTAATACATCCAGCTCTAAATATACCAATAGATAATTTGAAATTTTTTCCATACTCTTGACATATAAGATCTGCATAAGATTTTGAGACACCAAATAAACTATGGACACAATTATCTATTGAAAAATTTTCATTTATTCCATTAAAGTAAGTGTGGTTTTTTTTTATTTCATACCTTGAATTTAAAGTTAAAAATTTAATTTTGTTTGGACCATCTCCATAAACTTTATTTGTTGATAAAAAAATAAATACAGCTTTAGGTGTATATCTTTTTGTATTTTCGAGTAAATTCAAAGTGCCTTCTGCGTTGATTTTAAAATCTAAATGAGGATTTTTATATGCCCAATCATGAGATGGTTGAGCGGCTGCATGAATTATTAATTTAATTTTTTTTTTATATTTGCTAAATATTTTTTTAAGAGAATTATTATTACAAATGTCTATATTGTAATGGATATATTTTTTTTTATGTTTAAATTTTATGTTTTGAATATTTTTTGAAATACTTCCAATTTTTCCAAAAAAATTTTTTCTATAATTGTTATCAATTCCTATTACTATATAACCTTTTTTAATAAAGAAATTAACTGCCTCATTCCCTACAAGTCCTCCTGATCCAGTTACTAAAATATATTTCATTAATTAAAATATTTCTTTAACAAATTAATATTATTTTTTTGCCAAATATATATATCATAAATTATTTCATTTAAATTTTTAGTTACTTTCCAATCATAATATTTCATTACTTCTTTATTACATGATTTATAGTATGGAATGTCGTAAATAGACGTTCTTTTCACTTTTTGGATTTTAGGTTTATTGCCAGTAATTTTATTACAAAGATGAAAAATTTTACGTAGAGAGGCTGTATTTTTCGCACCTCCTCCTATCGTAAAACTCTTATTTTTAATTACCTCAAATTTTTTAATTTGTTTTTCAATTAATAAACAAAAATCATGAATATGTACAATATCTCGTTGTTGAAGGCCATTTCCATTATATCCTATAAATTTGATCTTTTTTTTATTTAAAAAACGCCATACAAATAAACTGACGAACCCCTGATCAATTTTTCCAAATTGCCAAGGTCCTGCGATTACACCAAAACGATTTATTAAAAAATCTAATTTGAAGAGATATGAAAATTCTTTAATCAAATCTTCTGATGCTAATTTTGTAAAACCATAAATGGATTTAGGTGACTCAGTGCTAAAATTCATGTTGATTTTCTTTTTCTTATTCTTTCCAATTAAATTTAAATTTTTAATTGAATAAACTCTACTTGAAGAGATGAAAATAAATTTAGATTTATCTCTAATACACTTACTTAATAAATTTTTAGTACTTATCAAATTTGAGTCAAAAACTTTGTCAAAATTTTTTTTCGATGCTTCAACAGAAGGCTCAGCACAGCAGTCGATAATAATATTGTATTTTTTTAATTTTTTAAAATTACTATTTTTTGATAAATCAATTTTTGTGTTATAAATACCAAAATCTTTAATTCTATTAAGATTATACTTGGATCCTTTCCTCTGTAAATTATCAGCTGAACTGACCCTGTAACCTTGTTTTTTTAAATGAATACATAAATTTGACCCTACAAAACCACAACCACCTGCTATAAGAATTTTCATATTTTTTTTAATTAATTTTACTAGTTTAATATTAATAATTATATTAATTTCAAATATTAAATAATGAGCCTTTCAATAGTAATTCCATGTAAAAATGAAAGTGAAATTATCCACGAAACAGTAGAACATATCTATAATAATCTGAAGAACACAAATATTGAATTCGAAGTTATATTAATAAATGATTTTAGTAATGATAACACCGAAACAGTTTTAAAAAGTTTACAAAATAAATTTCCAACCTTGGTTTACTATAATAACTCTAAGATAGGTTTGGGTAGTGCAATATCACTAGGAATTAATAAATCACAAAAAAAGTATTTGGTAATATTTATGGCAGATATGTCAGATGATATTAATGATCTTGTCAAATATCATGAAATAATTTCAAAAAAGAATTTAGACTCTATTTTTGGATCAAGATTTTTGAAAAATTCAAAGATTATTGATTATCCAATATTTAAACTTATTCTTAATAGGATCTTTAATAATTTTGTAAGAATTGTCTTTTTAACTAAATTTAATGATTTTACTAATGCGTTTAAAATTTATAAGGTCGATACGCTTAAAGAACTATTACCGATAGTTTCAGAAAATTTTAATACTTTTTTAGAATTACCATTAAAGATTATAAGTAGGGGGTATTCTTTCGAAATAACATCAATTAATTGGACTAATAGAAAATTAGGTTCATCAAAATTTAAAGTTAAAGAATTAACATCTAAATATGTTTTCACTCTAATTTACTGCTTCCTTGAAAAAAACTTACTTAAAAAAAGGAAATGATTTTTATCCTTATTTATAAAATATAAAAAAATTAAAAAATAAATCAAATTAATAAAAAGTAAATTTATACAATATCTAGGATTATAGTTTACATTTGTTAAAAATAAATAAGTAAAATAAATTGATAAATTTGAAATGAAAAACCCTGAATTTATTTTTGAGGTATTAAATTTATTAAAAAAATTTAAAATAGAAATGAAAAGAATAATCACAAATAAAGGAGAATATAATCTGGGAGTATCTCCTATATTATTTGTTCCTGTTATTAATCTATAAATACTTTCTAGCGATGAAGAATTTTCTTTATATGTAAAACCCACATTAGGATGTGTAATAAAATCAATTAAATTAAAAGACTGTTTGTGAAAAATTAAAACGCTAATTATAGAAAGAAATATAATCATGAAATATCTTAAAACTATTTGATTTCTTAAAAAGGAGAATAAAAAATCAATTTTTTTTTGACTTTTAAAATTTTTACTTACTTCAGGAATAAAAAAAATTAAGCTACAAGTTAAAATTAATTGTTCTTCTCTTAACCAGGCAATTAATAATACAAAAGGTAAAGTATAAAAAATATTTTTTGAGTCGATTTTCTTTGAAATAAAAAAGTATACTAAAGATAATATACATACATATGAATAATAAGATGAAAGCCCTTTACCAAGATAATTGACATAATTTTCCCCTAAAAATATTATAGAAATTAAAAAAACTCCGATAAGACTTAAAAAATAATTTTTTGTAAACTTAAAAATTATCTTAAAAGTTAAAATTAATGAAAAAAGAAGCAACCAAATTTCTAACAATTTGGCTACAAAGCTAGATTTACCAAATAAAATATGTTGGATTGCAAATAAATATTTTAAACCGGGTCTATAGATGGTGTCTGGATGCGGAAATATTTTTTCAACAGCTATTTCTCTGGCAAACACTTGAAACGTAAACCAATCATCTCCCTTATTAGCATAAAAATCAATTACACCTATTAACGGATAAAATTTAATTGAAAAAAAAGCTATTAAAGTAATAGAGAAAAATAATTTAAGGTAATTATAATCATAAAATTTCAAATCATTTTTAAATAAAAATTTATAAAAAAAGAATATTAAAAAAATTAAGTAGGTAATAGATAATGAAATTGTATCAAAAAAACGGAGGTAATTAGTCTCAAAAAGTAAGTATTTGAGTAGAAAACATAAACTTATTAAAAGAATAAAAAAATATAAAAAACTTGGTAAACATTTTTTCTTTTTTAAAATATTAAATAACTCGTAAAATAAAAAAAATATTAAAAATAAAAAAGAAAAATCGATCAAATTTCCAATTACTCTAAAAATTTCAAGTTCTAAATATTTTTTATTATCATTTTTTTGAAAAATATTTGATAATAAAAAAGATGATAAATAATAATTTTTGTTAAATATATTTAATGAATTTTCAAACTCTAAATTCCAATTATCTTTAAAATTATTATTTATTTTTACACCATATACTCCTCTAGGAAGAAAAACTCCTTTATAAGTAAAAAAGTCTTCTGAATTATATACATATTTATTTTTTTGAAGATTTTTAATATAAAAATCATCTAAATTTTCAGTGTTAAAATTTTTAATTCTAAAGTAACTTCCATTAGAAATTATATTGAAATTTGATTCAATAAATAATTTTAAAGTTTCAAACTCATTTATATTTTCAAATTTTAAATTATTATTTTTACTTATTTTTTCACCCATAAGCCAATCAATTGAAAAATATTTTTTTTCAGGCCAATTGAAAGTTTGGATTGATGAAATTGATTCATTCCAAAAACTATCATAAGTTTTGATTGCTTGATCTTTATTTTTTGTCTCAAATTGTTTATGTAGAATTCCAATTTTAGGGCCAGTAATTGATAGAATTTTTAGAGAAGAAATTAATAATAATAAAAAAATAATCCTTTTTTTTTTTATATTCTCAAAATTATTCAAGATAAATACTGGAAAAAAAATCAAGAATAATGTTTCAACTTTACCGTTTATTGGAAAACCATTTAAAAAATAACTTGACCCACCTGGAAGGAAAAAAGTGAAAAAAAAAAATAATATTATTAACTTAAAATTTAATTTTTTGATTATTTCCATAATTTTTTTCGAAGTCTTGAACAGTAATTCTTAGAGCTTCCATTAAATCAAATTTGGGTTTCCAATTATATTTTTTTGCAAGACTAATATCTAATAACTTTCTTGGTGTTCCATCTGGTTTGGTTTTGTCATACTTAATTTTAAAGTTTTGATTCATTATTTTCATTATCATCTTGGCGTAATCTTTTATTTGAAAATCTTTTCCCGAACCAATATTAATAGTTGTTTCCTTGGTTTTTTTTCCCAAAAAAAATATGCAAGCATCAGCTAAATCATCGACAAATATTAACTCTCTTTTCGGCTTTCCACTGCCCCATAAAATAATTTGTTTTTTACTCTCTTTTTTAGCTATATAAATTTTTTTTATAAGAGCAGGCAAAAAATGAGAATTCATATCATGATAATTATCATTTGTACCAAATGTATTTGAAGGCATTAAACATTTAAAATTTTTTTTATATTGACGGTTAACGCTTTCACATAATTTTATACCTGCAATTTTTGCTATAGCATATGGCTCATTTGTTTTCTCTAATTTTCCAGTGAGTAAGTATTTTTCTTTAATTGGCTGTTTACTATGTTTAGGATAGATACAACTTGAACCTAAAAAAATTAAATCTTTCGTTCTAAACTTTAAACAAGCATAAATAATGTTATTTTGTATTTGCAAATTATCATAAATAAATTGAACTGGAAATTTTGTGTTAGCATAAATTCCACCTACTTTTGCAGCTGCATTAATTACATATAAGGGTTTTTTTTTTTGAAAAAATTCAAAAACTTTTTTCCTATCTCTTAAATCTAATTTTTTACTTGTAATTGTGATAACCCTTTTAAAACCCAGTCTTTTGAGATTTTTTACCACAGCATTTCCAACTAAACCTGTGTGCCCAGTTACAAAAATTTTAGAATTTTTACTTATCATTTCTTTATTTAACATATAATAATCAATTTTAATAAATATAAAAAAATTTCTTTATGGAAAAATTTGAAAATAACTCTTCATTAGCGATAAATTTTTTTAAAACAAACTATATAAAAATTATTATTTTTATCTTAGTGAGTTTATTAATTTCTCTTTTTTTTACTTACCTTCATTTAAAGAAAGAGGAAAAATTTTTCTCAAAATTTCAAATTATTATAAACAAAGGCATTGAATTTGCATCCGCAAATAATTATGTTGTAAATACTAATCCTTTCATCAATGATATCCTTTTTCACTTGGAGAAGAATGGCATTACCGACAAAAAAGTTCTGAAGAGTAGACATGCAAATGTAATAATTCAATTAGAAATTAACCATAAAAATTTAAATGATAAAGGGACAGATCAATATAATAAACTTTATCAACATATTGAAGATTATAAAAAAAAGTTGTTAATAAAAATAGAAAAAAATATCGTAATGTTTACAAACTCAATTCAAAAAGAAATAGAAAAAAATGAGGATTTAAGAGAAGCATTAGAGATTGAAAAGATTATTTATTTAAATAAAGCTGACCAATTAAAAAGATCTATAAACAATGATGAACTTTTACACATTAACTATGATGGGGTCATAGAAACTGCAAGAAGAACGGCTTTTTATTTAAAAAATACTGTAGTTTCAATATGCATAAGTTTAATTATCATAATAATAATTTTATGGTTCAAGATATTATTAAGAGAAATTAAAAAAAATTCTTAATTTTTAATGATCAAGATAAATAGTTTGTTTCTTAATTATTTACAAAAATGAAAAAAAAAATTGCAATTATAGGAGCTGGATGGTTTGGTTGTTATATTGGTTATGAATTAATAAAATCTGGATATGATATAAAAATTTTCGAAAAAGAAAAAAATATTTTTTCAGGAGCTTCGGGTTTTAATCAAAATAGATTACATCTAGGTTTTCATTATCCTAGATCGCACAAAACAATATCAGAATCAAAAAAAGGATATAAATTATTTCTTAAAAAGTTTCCTAAGTTCTCAAAAAATGTAAAAAAAAACTTATATGTTATAGCTCGTCATAAAGACAACTTGATTGATTTTGAAATTTATAAACAAATATTAAAGTCTAATAAATTAAAATTTAAAAAAGAAAAAAATAATTTAAATCTAAAAAATATTAGTGGAATAATTTCTTGTAAAGAAAAATTAATAGATATGGATTTTGCAAAAACTTTTTTTTATAAGAAATTAAAAAAAAATATTTCTTTTAATAACAAAGTTCGTTCTGTTAAAATTATAAATGATAAAATTATCGTAGATAATATAAAGTTTAACGTTTTAATAAATTGTAGTTGGCAAACCTACTTACCAAACAAAAATTTAGATTTTACTTATGAAGCTTGTTTATTTTTTTTATATAAGAGCAAAATTAAAAATCATCCAGCGATAACTATTATGGACGGACCGTTTTCAACTTTATATCCACAAAAAAAAAATTTTTTTTCTCTTTATTCAGTTAAGCACACAAGACTAAAAGGTTTTAAAAGATATAAAGATTGTGAAAACTTTATCTTAAATATAAGAAAAAATGTTAATTTTAAAGTTGTTCAAAAAAAACACGAGGAACAAATAAAATATTTTTATCCAGAATTTTCTAAAAACTTTAAATTTGTAAAACCTCTTATTACTTACAGAACAATAATTAATAATGCTAACGCTGAGAGATCATCAAAAATTTACAAAAATGGTAAAATTATTAATTTACTCTCAGGAAAAATTGATCATATTATTGAATGCTCAAATGAAATTAAAAAATGTCTGAAAAAATATTAGTTACAGGATCTAAATCAAAAATAGCTAGAAAATTAATCAAATTAATTCCAAATAAAAATATAGTTAAAAGTATTAATTCAAAAAATATCGATTTCTCAACACTCAAAAGTGTAAAGGAAAAAAAAGAATTTTTTTTAAAATTTGATAAGATTTTTTTTTTTCATTCAAAAATCGGTACAGAAAGAATTAATTTTAAGAATATAGATAAAATTAATGAGGCTGTTTGTATAAACCTATTATCACAGATATATATCTCAGAATATTGTTTGCAAAATAATAAAAAAGTAAAAATTTTTTTTATAGGCTCTGAGTCCGGTGTGAAGGGGTCATACGATATTATTTATGGGTTAATGAAATCTGCTATCCACAAATATGTTGAAGAAAGAAAATTATCTTATCCAAAACAAAAAATATTTTGTTTAGCTCCATCAACTATTATAGATAGTAATTTTACAAAATTGAGAAAAGATCAAAAAAATGTAACTAAATCAATAAATCAAAATCCAAAAAAAAGGGGAATTTTTTCAAGAGAGGTCTCAGAAATTATATATGAAATAATGTTTAAAAAAAAATTTGATTACTTATCAAATACAGTAATTCATCTTGATGGAGGGAAATTTGCTAGAATGTAGATATTATGAAATTTTTTAAAAATTTAAAATATAAAAAAATAATAGATGAATTAAAGATTAAATTTAAAGATTTCTCAGATAATGAAATATTGATAAAAGATGTTTATAATTTAGTTCTTCCACATAAAAGTTTGATTTTCGATTATTTTAAAGAATACTTAAGTTTTGTTTATGATTATGAAAAAGGACAAATCACAGAGAAACAAGATTTTGGAAAATTTTTAAAAGATACTTTGTTTCATGATGAATTAGATGTGTTGGAATTTGGAACTTGGAATGGACTTGGTTCAACAAAAATAATTTTTGAAAATGCACGTCATTCAGACAGTGTAGAGATTAATCCATTTATCCACGGTGTTGCAAAAAAAAATCTTATTCCAATTAATTTTAAAAATAGATTACTAATAGGAAGGATTGTAGATTTAGAAAAAACAAGAATTAATTTAAAAGAAAGTTTCTTATCTGATGAGTTCAATAAAAAAAGGAGCTTAATCGACATGTGGCTAGGTCACTTAATTCATCTAATATTTACTTGTGAGACAGTATCAATTTTAAAAGATTTAAAAGAAAAATATGATTTAGTATTGATAGATGGTGGTGGTCTTACCACACTTGATGAATTTCAAATTATTCTACCAAGAATTAAAAAATTTATTTTTTTAGATGATATAGATGGAGTAAAAGGAAACAGAATATTTAAATTTCTTAATAGTAATAAATCTTATCAATTAATTTTTGAGTCTAATAGTAGAAAAGCTTGTGCTTTTAAAATAATTTAGAATATTCATCAGCTACTATTTCATCATTAAATTTATTTAATAATAATTTTTTTTCATTTTTCTTTTTTTTGTTATTGATAATTTTAATTGCTTGATTGGCGATAATATAGGGATCATTTTTTTCAAATACTTCTCCATTATTTGATAAAACTTCTCTGTTAGCTCCATGAGCTTTAGATGCAAGTATCTTGTTATTTAAAATTTGAGAATGAACCAAAACATTTGAATGCCCCTCGTATTTTGACGTTAAAATGAATAGTTTACATTTTTTCATAAATTTAAATGGATTCTTTTTGAAACCCAATAAATTAACATTTTTTTTTAAATTTAGATGATCAATTAATGAGCTTATTTTATCTCTATCTCTTCCCTCGCCCAAAATGTAAAGTTTATAATTTTTAAATTTTTTATTTTTTAAAATAAACCCAAAAATCTTAATTAATAATTCGTAATTTTTCTGTGGATTAAGTCTTCCAACACTTAAAATGAATGGCTCTTTTAAAAGTTTTTTTTCGTTTTCATCCAAATGTTCATTAGATTTAGAATATATATCTTGAAAATCATATGGATTTACAATTACTGAGATTTTATCTTTTTTTACATTATAATTTTTAATTAGGTCATTCCTAATTATTTTAGTTGGTGCAATTATAATGTCTGCTTTGTTATATAAAATTTTAACTAATTGATTAAGAATAACACTTTTAATTGTAAGATTTTCCTTCGCTTTAAATGAAATCGTATTAGACTCTCTTATTATTACTTTTAGCTTTCGTAAAAAAAATATCTTTATAATGATTGCTGTCACATTTGTATGAGTCATTGATGTAAAAAGAACATTAGAATTGTTTTCTTTTAAAAACTTAATTAAACCTGAAATTGAAAAAATAATTCGATTTTTATTAAGTGAATAAAGCTTTTTCTGATCATAAATTTTTCTAATATAGTGACCCTTGTTTTTACATATTAACATATTCAAATTATGCTTATTTTTTAATACTAATTTGTTAAACAAAACTGATAACATGTATTCAGTGCCTCCACCCACCAATGAAAAATTAAAAATTGTAATATTCTTCCTATTAACTAGTTTTTTATAGTTCAATAGAATATTTTTTGCTCTAAGTTTCCAAGTGAATTTATTTATAAATTTTGTATATGCATTAGTTGAAATTCTTTTTTTATAAGCTTTGTCTTTATTCAATTTTATAATAGCTTTTTTCCATTGAACAAAATTATTTGGATTACAAAGAATAGCATCTTCATCATTAGTCAATATTTCGTTAATAGCTGGTAAGTCACTTGTAATGATTGGTTTTTTTGCTTGCATGTATTCAAATAATTTTAATGGTGACATCCATTTTGATGTTTCTAATTTACTTTTTCTATCTTTATTTTCGGAAACCGCACCATGAACGTAAACTTTATTTTGATATGGGGCTATTAAGTAATCAAACTTATTTCTCAAATAATAACAACTATTTTGATTTTGAAATCCAAGAAAAAAAATATTACTCAAATTTAAATTTCTCTTCCATGTTATTACATGTTGTTCAGCACCACCAACTATATAGAAATTATTTTTTGGAAATTCTTTTGCTAGTTTAATAATTAATTGAATGCCTCTACCTTCATATAGATGTCCTAGATAACCAACTGAATTTTTTTTAATTTTATAATGTCGTTTAAAATCTTTACTGAGTGATAAATTTTTTTTATCATCCGCAGCATCTGGTAATACAATAATTTCAAGATATATATGTTTTTTATAATTTTTTAAAATATATTGTTTTAAAGCATTATTCACTAGAACCAAAAAAAATAAATTTCCTTTAATTAAAATCTTTTTGAAAAAATAATTTGTTTTGATTGAAGGAGGCGAATGAATTTCTAAAACTGTCTTAATTCCTAATATTGACAAAAACCATGATATCTGAATACTCCTACTATAAATAAGATCATAATTATTAGAAAATATTTTATAAAGTAAGAATATAAGTGAAACTATTTCTCTTAAAAACCAAAAATTTTTAACCTTTAACCTTAAAATTTTAAAATTTTTATCAACAGAGTAAAATTTATAAAAATCTTCAATATTTTTTTCTACATCAAGATTATTATTCCAACAAAATAAATCAACTTTGTTATTCAAATTTGATAATGCAGAACACATTTTCATAGCATGGATGCTATTTGCAGATTTTGATGGAATAACAGATTGAGAAATGTATAAAATTTTCATTAATTTTTTTTTATTAGTTTTTCAAAAAATGAAAAAAAGTTTTCACTACTTAAACTATCTTTTAAATATAAGATATTTTTTTTTCTTTTTTTGTAAAAAATTCTTTTTTTCTTAATCATTTTAAGCATGTTAGAATTTAGTGAAGACTGATTATTATTATCGAATATTAGTCCATTTAAATTTTTCTTAATATAATTTTTTGTTCCACAAGTTGAACTACATAATACCATACAACCATAAGATAATGCCTCCAAAACTGAGTAAGGTGCAGGATCATGATTAGTAGGTAAAACAAAATAATCATTTCTAATATAATATTTCTGGATCAAATTATTATCTAAATTTTTAATTAATGTAATTTGTTTTTCTAATTTAAGTTTTGTAATAATTTTTTTTATCCTCAAAAATTCATTACGTTGTTCACGAGTACTTACTTCACCAATAATTGTTGCTTCAATATCGTAGTCTTTAGATAAAAATTCAATAGCTTTAACAAACATTTCATGATTTTTTTTTTTAAAAATTTACCTATCATCAAAAATTTGTGTTTTTCAGAATTTTTTTTTTTTCATAAGTTTTGTTTTAGAAACAAAAGGGAGAAAATATAAATTTTTAAAGAAAAGATTGTTAGATCTTTTCAATAATGGCGAATAAGATTTAATACCCAATATTTTTCCAATTAAAAAAAATTTAAAAAATTTTAAGGAAAAATTAATTTTTTTTAATTTCTTTTCATCTGTTTGATGATAGAGAATTAACTCAAATTTCCTATAAAAACTTAGAATAATAACAAAAAAAGAAAATAGTTTACTATACGGTCTCATAATTACAATATCGGGGGAAAATTTTAACATCATCTTGTTAAACTGACTTATATTAGGTAGATAATATTTATTAAGTTTAGAATTAAAAAAAAAATTTAATAGTTTCGTAAAAATGCTCGGATCAATATATTTTGGTTTGATAAACTTATGATTTTCAATTAAGCCAAAATTATAAACACAGAGTTTAATTTTATATTTTTTTTTTGAAAGAGTCTCAAAAACTTGAACATAATTCGTATGATATCTTGGTAAAATAAAAAGGATTTTCATTTTACAGTCAAGCCTAAAAACTTATTTTTGTATTTTATGATGAATGGTTTTTTTTTTCTTATTTTACAAAAATCAAAATAGGCCATGTTGTCAGAAATATCATCTGACAGAAAAACACCATTTTTTTTCAAGTTTTTCCAAATTTTATTATAAGCAAACATTCTTCCTTGATAACTTTTATCACTATCATAATGACAAAAATCAAATTTTTTATTACTCATCCTAAAAAAAAAATTCACTTGGGGTTCTAATAAAAGTGTCCAATTTTTATATTTTTTTTTTTTTAATAAAATACCTAAATTCAATTGTGAATTATCAAAATAATATGGCATATCAATAGATATTAATTTACCTAAATTATTTCTCTTTAAACCCTCCAATATTGAGAGTGTCGACCAACCATTAGCTACTCCAAACTCTATAACATTTTTTGGTTTTAAGATTAAAATGAGGTTATATATAAATTCAGTATCAGATCCACCTCCCAGTCTATTTTTTTTTGAAATTTTTAAATTTTTTAAAAAATTTTTTTTAATTTGATAATTTTCGATATTTTTAAGCCTTAGAAAATAGTCATAAATTTTTTTTTTTTTAATAGACAATTTATGACAAATTTTTCTTGCTTTATTATGAGATAAATTTTCTTTATCATTAATTTCTTTGATTAATTTTTTTTTTAAGAAAAAAATAGATGAAATTAAAAGATGTAAATAATATTGTTTTGAAATTAACCAATAAACGATCCTTATCTTATTTAACATTTTTCTTTTTTTTTCTGAAGTTTAAATAAATTACCAGATAAATGATTATTTGAAAAATTATAGATATAAAAAACTTTTGAGTAAAAAAACCAAAGCTTACAGGAACTAAATATATACTAAACAAAATTAATTGAGTATAATAAATATTAAATCTACTAATCAAAATATGATGTATGTGGTTTCTGTCTGGTTCGAATGGACTCTTGCCATTATAAATTCTTACTATAAAAACTCTCAATAAATCTATCACTGGAAGTATCATAAATAGACAAACTTGATCTGCATAAAAAATTATGCCTTTACTATAAAGTTTTATAAATACATAGCAGATAATAAACGATAAGACTAAAGATCCATTATCTCCTAAAAATAATTTATTCTTAAAGTTTAAAAAAGAAAAAATAGCTAAAGAAACAATAAGTGTGATCAAAAAATAATCTATAGAATTTTGGACTATTAACAAATATAAAAAAATCACAATCGATATAGATGATACTTGTAAATTACTTCCATCGTACATATTAAAAGCATTAATAAAAACTAACATACAAAGTGTTGTGAAAAAAATTGAAAAGTTTGAAATATCATACACATTATTTAAAAATGAAAATCTTAGAAAAGAAACTCTTAAATTTTGATCTGTAATAAGTAAAAAAATAACAGTTAAAGATAATATTAATATTTTTATATTAGGTTTTAAACTATATTTATCGTCTAATAAACCCATTAAAAAAATTATTGCTAAAGAAATATAAAAAAAAATAAAAGATGAAAATTGAATTTCAAAAAAATTTTTTGAAACAAAATTTTCATCAAAAAAAAGGTAAAATACAAAAAAAATTGTTAGGTTTACAAAAACAAAAACACCCCCTATGCATGAAATTTTTTTGTTATGAATTTTTCTTTTATGATCTGGGTGATCATATAAATTCAATATTCGAGAAATGTAATTGAAATTTATTAAAAAAAATAAGTTAAATAAAACTAAATAAGTTATGAAACTATATTCAAGCATTTAAATACTTTTTTCTAAAATAAATATAGTTTACCAAATTTAAAATTAAAATGATACTTAGCCAATTGTTAAAAAAATTACCAGATGGAATAAGTGGAAATATATTTATAATTACACCTACTATTGAGAACAGCAAAATTTTTTTTTCATCATTATTTTTCTTGGATTGAGAAATTTTTACTAACTCATTTAATAAAAGAATATGAAATATTAATAAAAAAGAAAAACCAAAAAGACCTAATTCTGATAAAAATTGCATTAAAATATTATGAGGGTGAGTTGCACAACCAATCTCTGAAACTTTATATCTTTCATCTTTACAGAGTACTCTAAAAGATTTTGGTCCATGACCAAAAATATATTTGTCTTTAAACATTTTGTACGCAGTTAAATAATGAGCTTCATGTTGTTTGCTATAAATATATATTTTTCTAATTTCATTATTTTGATCGTATAGGGAAATTTTATTTTGATTGTCAGAATTTAGCACTCCAAAACTATCAAAAAAATTGATAATATACCTTTCTTTATAGCTTTTATTAAATGTGGTTAATGTTGCAATAATAAGTATAAAAAATATTGAAGAAAACAAAATCAGTTTCCTTAATTCTTTTAAAAAAATAAAGAAAATAAAAAAACTCAAGAAAAGTAAAAATAAAGCTGTTCTTTCTCCAGATAAAATTACTATGAAAAAAAGTAATAGAAGAAATATTAATTGAATTTTTTTATAATTTTTAAATTGAAAAATGAAAAAAATGAGAAAAAAGGGTAACAATCTTACTAAATAACTTCCAAGAATTAATTCTTCACCAAAAAAACTACTTATTCTAGACGAATGTACGGTTGGCATTCCAATAACATTAAATCCAAGAACAAATTGTATTATTCCATCAATAATTAAAATTGATGCTGTAAAAATAAAACTTTTGAGTAAAGAATTGTAAATTTTTATCTTTCTAAAATAATAAACTAATGCAAAAAAGTACAGCAAAAATCTAAAGTAAAAAAAAGTACTTTTAAAAATCTGCTCTTGACCAAAAGAAACTGAGCTAATTGATATATATAAAACATATAAAAATAAAAAAATATAAAAAAAATTTTTATAGTTTTTTTTTTCTTCAAAAAAATCTATAAAAAAAAAAATCATTATTATTAATAATATAAGCTCTGTGAAAAAAATACTTAGAACCAAAGTTACTGGTAGTAATGTAATTAAATATTTTGTAATTAAATCTTTGTTTAAAATAAGCATTAACTATAAAGATATGAATTTTTTACTATTAAAAATATTTTTCATATCAAAAATAACTCCTTTTTGTTTATCTTTTAATAATGAAGAGAAGTATTCCTTTTTTTGTGACTGAAATTTTTTATGAGTAACAGCTATTAAAACTGCATCATAAAAATTTTTTTTCGGTTTTTTTATTATATTTAGATTATGTTCTTTTCTAAAATCTTTAATAGAAACATTATAATCAAAAACATCTAATTTGTGTCCTTTTTTTTTGATAACTTTTGCTAACTCAATTGATCTTGAATTTCTAAAATCATTAATATTCTCTTTGAATGATAAACCAGCAATTAAAATTTTATATTTTTTTTTTTTAAAATTATTTTTTAATTTTTTAAATAATTTTTTAATTACGAAAATATGCATTTCATCATTTAGCTTTCTTCCAGCTAATATAAGTTTAGAATTATAGCCAATTCTTTTTGCTTTAAACGCTAAATAATAAGGGTCTATTCCAATACAATGACCACCAACCAAGCCAGGTTTGAAATTCAAAAAATTCCATTTAGTTTTAGCAGCTTTAAGAACATCGTAAATATTAATATTCATTTTTGAGAAAATTTGCGAGAATTCATTTACAAGAGCTATATTTATATCTCTTTGAGTATTTTCTATTACTTTCGCACTCTCAGCAACTCTTACAGATTTTGCCTTATATGTTCCTGCTAAACATATTTTTTTATACAAATTATCAATAAATTTAGCTGATGACTTTGTTCCTCCAGAAGTGATTTTAATAATTCTTTTTAAATTGTGTTTTGAATCCCCTGGATTTATTCTTTCAGGCGAATAACCGTAATAAAAACCTTTTTTTAAATTGTTATTTAAATCATTAAAAGGTTTTAACCCTGTCTGTTTTTCAATTATCTTTATACAAATATCTTCAGTTACTCCAGGATAAACTGTTGACTCGTAAACAACATAGCCTCTGTCTTTAATATATTTACTGACAGTTTTTGTTGCTGAAATTACTGCAGAAAGATCGGGTAGTTTTTTTGAATTTAAAGGTGTTGGAACTGTAACTATAAAAAAATTACAATCTTTTAAGATTACACTATTATAACTAACATTTTTTTGAGAAATTTTTTGTAGATCTTTTTTATCAAACTGATTAGTAAAATCTTTCTTTTGATATAATTTCTTAACTTTTTCTTTAGATAAATCAAAACCCTTGACATTAAATTTTTTTGAAAATTCTAAGAATAAAGGTAAGCCAACATAACCTAATCCGATAATACCAATTTTAACTTTTTTTTTCATCTACAAGTTTGATATATTTTAATATTATTTTTTTTTCATTAAATTTTTTTGCGACTTCATTAGAATTTAAGGACATATCTATTTTTTTATTTTTTTTCATCAAAATAAATTTTATAATGCATCTACTTAAATCTTTAGGCTTTTTTTTGTCATAAATTAATGCATTAAAATTTTTTTTGGCAATTCTCTGGCATCCAGGAACATTTGTTGTAATTATAGGTCTACCTATTGAAGCTGCTTCTAATAAAGACCTCGGTAAACCCTCATTATATTTAGTTGGCAAAACAACACAATTACTTTTATAGATCAATTTTTTTATATCATTAACATCATAAAAAATTTTGATATTTGATTTATTTGAATATTTCCTTAATTTTGAAATTGGAATTGAGTCATCAAAATCCTCATCTTTTTTTGCAGCTACATAAAATAAAGATCTATTTTTTAACTTATTAGATACAAAAAGAGCCGAATTTAAATACTCTATAATGCCTTTTGAGTATAAAAGTCTTGAGATAAGTAAAAAAATGATTTTTTTTTTGATAGAATTTTTTTTAAATTTAAAATAATCAAGATCTATACCAGTCCCGTTTATTAATTTGGCTTTTCTTTTAGATACAAATTTTTCTTTTATAAAAAGATTTAAATCTGACGAATTTACGAAAAAAAAATTATCTACTCTTTTTTGAGATAATCTTATCAAAAATCTTAAAATTAAGTTTTTAAAATAATTAATTTCAAAAGATGCACCTAAACCATCTAAAGTATTAATAGTTTTAATATTTAAAAATCTTGAAACCAAACTTCCATAAATAATTGGCTTTATTGTAAAGTTAAAAATTATATCTGGTTTCATTTTTCTTATGATTTTATAGATTTTAAATAACGTTAAGATCTCAGAAAATATTTTATCTCCTCTTCTTTCCATTTGGATTTTGTGGAAAGAACAGCCAATATCTTTTAACTTTTTTGTTGTTTTATCTTTACTAGATAAAACAATTACTTTGAATTTTTTTTTAACTAGTTTAATTAAAAGATTTCTTCTAAAGTTATATAAGCTCCAAGAAGTATTAGAGAATATAATTATTTTTTTCATAAATTAATTTTAACAACAATATCTTATCATATACTTATATGGAGAATCTTTAGAACCAGGATAATCAATCATTCTGTATGGTACATACAAATTTGACTGATTAGAATAATTTGTCCAAAAAAGTAAATGGCTAAATAATATAGTAATTAAAAAAAACTTAATTAATGAAGGTTTTACGGTTTTAAAGGTAATTGGAATTGTACTCAAAATAATAAATATACATGGCAAAAAATAAGCAAGTAATCTATCTGATATTGTTGAGTAAAAAAAACTAGCAGGAAACAAAAACATTAATATGGTGGAGCTAACATACAAATATCTATAATCAGATCTCTTTTTAAAAAAAGACTTTTTTGAGAAAAATAAAATTGCGCAAATAACCCCTCCTAATGTTCTATAAAGAGCACCAGATGATCTTTCTAATGAGTAAATTTCAAAATATTCAATTATATTTTTACTTTCAAAAATTTTGTAAGATAAATAAACTAAAATAATTGCCAAAAAAATATAAAGATATTTATTAAAATAAAGCCAGTTATCTTTTGGTCTTACGAAGATTAAAAATGAGCTAACAATTGCGAATTTATGAGTTAAAATTGCTATAATTAAAAAAATCCATGATAAAAAAATTTTTTCATTTCTCCAAAAATGGATAAAGAATAAAAGAAAAGATATACTTAATCCTTGTCTGATATAACCCATTCCAAGTACTAAATAATAATAAGATAAAAAAATTAGTATAATCATAAGATAATCATTTTCTTGAAGTGAAAAAAATATGATTGAAAAAACAAATATAAAAGAAATTAACAATGATAAATAATCAAACGGTAAACCTAAATAAATGATAAAAAAACTTAAATACTCATAAAACAAATCTAATTTTTGTGTCACAAAGTAATTATTTTCTAAATAAATGTCCTGCATATAAGTAAAATCAAGAAAATAACTTCCATAATCTGAGCCAAGAGTGTCTCTAAATCCAAGTATAACTACTAAAATCAAAAATAAAAAAGAGGATATACTAAATTTAAATTTCATAGCTAAGCTTTTTTCGTTGTTCGAAAATAAGTTTAAAGAATAGATTAATGCAACGCTCAAAAAAATTAATAAATAAAAATTCATAACTATTTAGCCCAAATATCTTTGTAAGAATTTACCATCTTTTTTAAAGAAAAATTTTTTTGTATTTTTCTTCTAGAAAAATTTTTTTTAGACTTCCATAAAAGTGAATTTTTATAAAACTTCTCGTAGATATCATTTATTTTTTTATTTAAATCTATCCAATTATTTTTTTTATAAACTAAACCATTATTTCCAACAATTCTAACTGCATCACCAACATTTGAAACTATACAAGGTATTTTTGTTAACATTTTTTCTGCAATTACATTTGGAAATCCTTCATTTCCTCTACTAGCAAATATACCTATATCTACAACATTCAAGATAGAATTAATTTTTTCAGTTTCATTAATTAATAAGATATTTTTAATTAAATTGTACTTGACCAATTGTTTTCTTAATTCAGTGTTTTTCAAGTTTATATCTTTTCCTGCTAACAATAATTTAATTTTTTGGTTTTTTTTTTTTTGAGTGAGAAAATTTTTGAATGCAAGAAATAATGTTTTAAAGTCTTTTTGTAAGCTCCATCTTGCTACAAAGCCAAATACTATTTCAGTTTTTTTTATTTTCATATTAGATCGCCAATAACCTCTATTTATTAAAGAATAATTAAATCTGAAATGATCAAAACCATTTTCAACTAAAACAAATTTTTTTTTACAATAACCAAGTTTAAGATGAGTTTTGGTTGACTGATTAGAACAAGAAATAATTTTGTAAGGTATAAAGTAGGAGAAAATTGAATTTAATTTTGCTAAGAAAATAGTTGTTCTATTAGACCATTGTAAACTTAAATCTGAATTTCTTAAGTTCCAAAAAATTTTTTTTTTTCCTAAAATTTTTGCAGCTAAACCACCAAAAAAATCTGCATGATACATCCAACATTGAACAATATCAGGGTTAATTTTTTTAATGAGATATAAAAGTTTAAAAAAACTTAAAAGAAAACTAATATTTTTTTTTGAATAAAGACAATTAATTGAAATATTTTTTTTCTTTAATTTTTTACCATAAAAACCTTCACTCGTTAGAGATATAACGTAATGTGTATTTTTATTGTCACTCATAATAAGTCTAAACATTACTCCTTCCGCGCCTCCGCTGTTTAGACCACTTATGATATGTAAAATTTTCAATTTGTTATTTAAGTACTAGATTATCTTTTAGTATTTTAATTATCTCAAATTCAAACCTTTTTTTTTCTGACCATCCTAAAAGTCTAATTTTTCTATCTGAAATATTATACGTAAAATCGTTGAACGGCCTATCTTTTACAAAATTTGAAAAATCTGAAATTCTTTTATTTGATAAAACAGATAATTTTTTAATTAAATTAATCATACTAATTTTAAAATTTCCTTTAACATTATAAATTTGACCGTTTTTTGATTTTTTTGTAATTAAGTGTACAGCATTGGCAAAATCAATAACGTGAAGAAAATTTCTTATACTTTTTCCTTTACCATGAATCTTTAATTTAACTCCCTTATTTATTGCATTTATAGTTGCTGGGATAATTTTTTCGATGTGTTGATAATCTCCGTAAAGATTGTTTGCTCTTACTATACAAATAGGTAATCCGTAACATTTGAAATAAGTCTGCGAAATTATGTCAGCACTTGTTTTACTAGCCGAGTATGGATTAGTTGGCTCTAAAATAGAAAGTTCATTTTTTTGTTTTATAGTTCCTCCATAAACCTCATCAGTGCTTATAATTGTAATTTTTTTATTTTTTTTTAACCTGCAAACCTCTAATAAGGTATGAGTCCCAAATGCATTGGTTTTAGTAAATATTAATGAAGAAAAAAAGGAATTATCAACATGTGACTCGGCAGCAAAATGAATTACATAACAATTTTTAGGCATTACCTTTTTTAATTTATTGTAATCACATATATCTCCCTTGACAAAAACATCTTTTTTTCTTTTATGTTTTAAAAAAAATTTTTGATCTGCTGCATATGTTTTTTTGTCATAAACAATAATCTTATCCCATTGATTTTTATAATTAGCGTAGTAATGCTTTCCGGCAAAACCAAGAGCGCCAGTTAAAAAAAGAATTTTTTGCATTTTAATAATTGATCTTTTGTTTGCTTATGAAATTCATTATTTTTAAATCTTAAAATTTTATTAATTTTTTTTACTGATAAAGTTTGAGATTTAATTATTTTTTTATCAAAAACTTTGGCTATTTTAAAAACATTTGTTCCAAAATAAAATTTTATAATATTGTTAATTGTATATCCAATTTGAGACCCTACATTATAGATTCCATTAATCGGTTTATTTTCAATAGTCATTAACGTTTTTTTAATACTTTTCATGCTAATAAAATCTCTTACGCTATTAAGGTTTATATCAAATTTTATTAAATTCTTTTCAAAAAAATTTTGATGCATTTGTCCAAAAAAAGTATTCTTATTTAAACTATCTACATCAAAAATATTAGAAAACCTAAGAATTAATGTTTTGGAATGTTCTTTTAAAAATAAATTTTCTAATTTAAGCTTATTTTCAGCATAAAAGTTTTGTGGACTGCATTTTGTATTTTCAGAACAATTTATTTTATTTGGATAAATTTTTGAGGTAGAAAAAAAAATTAACTTCTGTGAAGTTATTTTTTTCAATATCTTTTTTTCAAAAATAAAGTTATTTATTTTTTTAAATTTATATTTTTGAGGTGAGCTTAGTAAAATTATATTCGTATACCTATTAAAATTTATATCTTTAATATCTTTATATGAGATATAAGAACCTTTAATATTTTTTTTGAGAGATTTACCTACAAAACTATTCTTCCCTATTATTAAATTACTTGACATTTTTATTTTTAAAAAAATCTAATAATCTTTTGTTTAAGACTTCATGAGAAAAGTTTTTTTTCCAATCTTTATATAATTGAATTCCAATACTTTTTGATTTACCTTTATTTTCAATTAAATATTTTATGCTTTCATACCAATCATTTGAGTTATAAGCTAAGATACCATTTTTCATATGATTTATAAAATTACTTGAAGATATAGTATAATCTGAAATAACTGGAATTTTTAATTGTGCAAAAACGAAATGTCTTCCAAGGTTTGTTGTTTCTTTAAAATTTAATGAAAAGGAATATTGACCTTTGAATAGTTGTTTTGATAAATAATATCCAATATTTTTTTTTATTTTTTTATTTTCAAAATTCTTAAGTTGAGGAACAATGCCTATATCAGTGTTAATTAGATACTTATCAAAACAATTTTCATAATACTGGAGATGAGTAACTTTACAATTTAGATATTTTCTATCTAATTCTTTAACACTGCCTTTATTCTTAATGTCATATATTAATTTAAGTTCAATATTATAGTCATAAGAAATTTTTTTTATTGCATTTGTTATCCTCGGTAACATGTTTAATAAATGCTCTTTATTACCATGATAAGAAATAATTGTTTTTTTTTTATTTATTTTTTTTTTATTTTGGACAGATGGATATACTGGATAAATAAAAGTGGGTAAATTTGTATGGGAAAAAAAAAGTTTTTCTTCTAACCCGTTAGCTATAATAAAATCATAATTTCTAAAATTATCATAATTTGCAGCTCGAGGATCTATAATCCCATATTTACTCTTATCTTTTTTTTTTAGATTATCAATAATTGTTCCACTCATGAATAAGAAAATATCAAAATTTTCATCAAGAATTTTTGGTGAAAATTTTTTAAAGAATATTTTAATTGACTTGTTTTTTAAATTTAATTTTTTTAAGGATTCTTTATAAAAAATATATGACGGGGAATTTAAATTTTTACAAGATAAAATTATTCTCATTTTAATTAAGATTATCTAAATTAATTATTTTATCACAGATTTTTAAATTCTCTTTTTTATGTGTAATCATAAGAATCGTTTTATCTTTAATTCTGGAAATTACTTTAATAATATTTTTTTCAGAATCAAAATCTAAAGAACTGGTAATTTCATCAAAAATTAAAAGATCAGTGTCATGATAAAGTGATCTTGCAATACCTATTCTTTGTTTTTGTCCTCCCGAAACCTTTGCGCCTCTCTCACCAACTTTTGTATTCAAACCGTTTGGAAGTTTTTTAACGAAATTTTCTAAATCAGCTTGCTTTATTACTTTACTTAACAACTTCTCATTAATATTTTGGGTTGGTGAAATACAAATATTATTTTTTAAAGTATCATCAAAAAGAAAAACCTCTTGCGGAACATGTGAGATTTTTAGATCTATTATTGTAGTAATAAATCTGTTATTTTTATCTATTAACTTTATTACTCCTTTATCTAATTTTAATAACCCCAAAAAAAGGTTAATCAAAGTTGTTTTTCCAGAGCCACTTTCGCCTATGATACCTACTTTTTGATTTTTATTTATCGTGGTTGAAAAGTTTTTGAAAATAATTTTTTTACCATATTTAAAAGACAGATTGCTAATTTTGATTTTTTTAAAATTTATTTTTTTTCTTATTATAGGTTTCCTTTTTGTTTTCTCTAATTTTCTAGCTTGTTTACTATATGTTTGTAACACTGGTATCATAAAGTTTATTGTATTAGAAGTGACTGCAATCCTAGTAAGCGCTGGCATAATTCTAAATGATGCTACTGCAAAAACAGCCATAATTTTTAATAATTCGTTTTTATAATTTTCATCTCCCATGGGAAGATAGATACAGATTATAGTTATCCCCAAAATTAAAAATAATTCTAAAATATTTCTTGGAAGTAGAGAAACAAAAGAATTTTTAGTGTTTGCCATAGAGGACTCCTTAACACTCTCAACGTATTGATCTGTAAAAATTTTCGATTTATTAAAAATTAATAAATCTTTAATTCCTGAAAAGGTTTGAGTTATAAGAAAAACAGTTTTTCTATCATGAAATTGTCTAATTTTACTTATTTTAGAAACTAATTTTTTTATTTTTCTAAAAATAATTAAAGTCGGCAACATGACGGTAAATAAAACCAACATTATAAATGGCTGATAAATTATAAAAAAAAGTACCACACCAATAATTACAATTACTTCAGTTATAAAAAGTAGAATACTATTACAGCCTTGCGCTATTATATTTATTTCTTGAGTAAGATGATTGATTATTTTTGATGAATTATTTGTAATATGGTAATTAAATGGTTGATCAATATATAGTTTATTTAACCTTACTGCTAAGTAAGTTCGAACATCAAATGCAAATTTTGAATTTCTAAAACCAAAATACAAACTTACAATTATTTTCAATAAATAAGCAATTGCGAAAAAAACTAAAAAAAATATAATTAAATTTTTGACATCAAAATCCCTAAAAGTTACAAAAACTAATTTTGCAATATCAGTTTTCATAAAAGGGTTTGACTCTGAGATATCCTCATTAAGCAAAAAACCAATTGCAGGGAATATAAGTGCTATTGAGAATATTTCAAGAATCATAACGATAAATGCACCAATAATATTCACAGCAAAGGCTCGCCTCAATTTTTTATCAATTAAATTTAAGAAAGACTTAATATTGTTTAACATTGGGCTATTTTTTGTAATAACTTAAAAACCAGTCACAAAAATTTTTAATTCCTTTTTCGATAGATGTTGAAGGTTTAAATTTTATTTTTTTTATCAATTTACTCACATTCGCATGAGTATTTTGAATATCTCCTTTTTGAAAACTTACAAATTTTTTAATTGCTTTTTTTCCTAACCCTTTTTCAATTAAATCAATATAATACATCAGTTTAGTGGGTTTATCATTTCCAATATTATAAATTTCAAATGGTACTGAGCTGCTTGAGGGATTTAATGTATTAAGAATTTTTTGGGGTTTATATTTCTTAAATTTATGTGAAATCATTAATTTATAAATTGAAATAACAATATCATCGACGTAAGTAAAATCTCTAATATGCTTACCTTTATTGAAAATCTTAATCGGTTTACCGTCCATAATATTTTTTGCAAAAGTGTAAAGAGACATATCTGGTCTTGACCATGGGCCATAAACGGTGAAAAATCTTAGTCCAATTGTATTAATACCAAATAAATAGCTATAAGCATGAGCCATAAGCTCATTAGATCTTTTTGTTGCAGCATATAATTGTAGTGGATGAACAGCAGAATTTTTTTCATTAAAAGGTATGTCCTTTGAACCACCATATACGCTACTAGTACTTGCATAAATTAAGAGAGGATTTTTAATTTCTCTAGCTAGCTCTAGAATATTAAGAAATCCCTCCACATTACTTCTTATATATGAGTGAGGATTTTTTAAGGAATATCTTACTCCTGCTTGCGCAGCTAAATTAATGATTGCATTAAATTTAATTTTTTTTATTTTACTTATTCTATTTTTATCACTTAGGTCAATTTTACTTAATTTGAAAAAAACTTTTTTTCTTTTTGCGATATTAAAGAGAATTTTTACTCTTTTTTTTTTAATATTTACATCATAATAATTATTCAAATTATCAATAGCGTAAACTGAAATTTTATTTTCAATGAGCTTTTTTGTCAAATGGAAGCCTATAAAACCCGCTGCTCCAGTAATTAAAACTTTCATAATTTAATCATCATTTTTTTATTGCTAAAAATTCAATTGAAATAAAATTATTTTTTATAAATTGAGTTAAAATATTATTCAAAATTTTATTTTTAAGATAATAATCATTAACATGAAATCCTTTTATTTTGAAATCATTAAATAACGAATTAGCACTTGAATAAAATGTTTTTTTTGTACTATATTCATAATAATATTCAACTTGTTGATTGAATGATAAGTTTTTACATTCTTTCCAATGATTAAATTTAAATAAATTAAAAAATAAAATTACATATTTCCTAAGAAAATTTTTTGGAAACCAATGAACAAAAGGCATTTTAAGATGAACTTCTATAAATCTAAATTTTGCAGGTAAAATATTGTATGAAAATCCTCCAGTTCTTAATATTCTTTTTAACTCTTCAATAAATCCATTTTTATTTGACATATGCTCTATTACTTGATTAGTAATTACTATATCGAAGTAATTTGACTGAAATTTAGTTATGTTATCATCTAAAATAAAGTGAATCTTATTAAGTAAATTTTCATTATTGTTAAAATTAATTTCATTTTTAATTTTCACGTTATTTTCTATTTCTAATCCATAACAATCGTATCCTTGATCATTTAAAAACTTTACTAATTCACCGTTACCACATCCCCAATCTAAGATTTTAATGTCTTTTTTATTTTTTTTACTGCTTAGACTTCTTACTAAAGCTAAAAATTTTTTATTTAACGTTTTATTCATTTCAATTATTAATGTAAAATTTAACTATATTTGCCCTAAATTCCTCAATAGTAATATGCGCAAAATTTGTTGTATTGCGTTCATATTCTAAGTCTAAATTATTTCTCCAATAATCGAGAAATAATTTTTGAAAATCAAATTTTTGAGTATCAAAATTTAAAAATTTAGAATTTATAAATTCTATATTAAGGTCATCAACAGTTTTAATATTTATAATTGGTAAGCCTTTATGAAATTTTGATAATTGATCCTCAATTCTTATTGGTATATTTCCTAAAATAATGGATTCATAAATTCTAGGATCATCTAATCCCTTGCCTGAAGGACAAAAAATATATTTATATTGGGACTGAACTTTCCAATTAGAAAATCTAGTTAATCTTTTTTCTAAAAAATAATTATCTTTTTTATTAATTTTTTCATAAATTTTTTTTCTATTTCCGTGATTTAAAGAAAAATGCCAGTTATTGAAAATTAAATTTTTTCTATCATTAAAGTGACTTGAATTATTGAGTATTTTAATGAGTCTTTTCTCTTGGAAAGAAGGCGAATACCGAAAATCTTCCCATTTTTTTCTATTTTCCCAAATTGTATGATAATCTAATCCGTGAGGTAAGCTTACAGTTTTATTGTGATGAAAAAATAAATTTTGTGAATACCATCTTACTAATTTGTCATTATTAAGAATTTTTAGTATTGAATTCTTAAGTTTTATATTTTTTTGTTCATCATCTATTCTAATTGCTGTATCGCTATCCCCAGAAACTAAAATAAAATCATTTGAAATTTTATTTAAAAAATTTTTCGCAAATTTATTTATTTCTGATGACTTAACATAATAAATTTCTTGTTTTTTTTTGTTTAACTTTTTAGACTTTATATTTGGATATTCTTTTTGATTTATTAAATTTCCTATTTCGTTCAGAAGTGATCTTGTAGTAAAAAAAACACATTCATCAAGCTCATTGTGAAAATCTTTTTTTAAAAGATAATTACTTACACTTTTATTAACCCTTAGTTTATTTATCAAAAATATTAAAAAAACAACCATAAATTGTTTTTTATAAAAATGTCTTATGAGAAGATCTTTTATTTGATTTTTTATATTTATTAGATTGAATATCATTATTATTTTTTTTGATATTTTAACGTAAGCCCAAGGCCTATCTCAAATTTTGTAAAAAAACCCTTATTCAATCCTAAAAATTTACAAATTTTTTTATTTGATCCAGCAGATTTTACAGGATCATTTTTAGACATTTTATAATATTTTTTTTTTGATCTACTTCCAATTTTTTTTACTATTATTGTATATAATCTATTTATTGTGAGAATATTTTGTGTACAAACATTAAATATATGGCGAGAATTCTTAAGTTTAATAAGCTTTTTTCTAAGAAGTAACAATATTTTTATAACATCTTCCACAAATATGAAGTCTCTTGTCTGATATCCCCCATTAATTTTAATTAACTGATTTTTTTTTGCTTTACTTATAAATATAGGTATCACACCAGAATAAGGGTTACTCACCTTCTGATTAGGACCGTAGACATTAAAAAATCTTAATCCAATTGATTTTATAGAAAAAAAGTCGTTTACTAATTTTGCATACTCTTCAATAGTATATTTATCCTGCGCATACGGAGATAAAATATTTGTATTTTTTTTGGACTCTTTATCATTCCCCCACTTGTTGTTCCCATAAACTGCACAAGATGATGCGTATATAACTGGGATTTTAAATTTTTTTGCAATTTCAAAAACAAATAAAGAGGATAGTAAATTTTTTTTAGTACTTTGATAAAAATTGTCTACCGAAAATTTTACAACTGATTGAGCAGCTAAATGAATTATACAATCGATTTTATTAAATTTTCCCAAAGACAATTTTTCGATTGGTGCTTGAATTAATTTAGATCTTAGATTTTTATTCAAATTATATATTTTTCCTTTAGACATATCATCTACAAGCATTAACTTTTTGGGATTATTAATATAATTTGCAAGCGAAGAACCAATAAATCCAGCAGCCCCAGTTATGAGTATTTTTTTCATTTAAAATGTATATTATAAATAAAAGATATTACTATATTTGTTTTAGATGAATTTTACAAAAATTAAAGACTATTTAAATGAAAAATTTTATGAAATAAGTAATAAAAATTTCATAGAAGATTTTAACCCTTATAAAATCAAAAATAAAAAAAAAGCATTATTGTATTACAAATGTACGCCGAAATTTCTCAATAGTAAAATTGGGACTACCGAATATCAAAGTTTAGGTATAGCAAAAGCAATTAATAAAGCTGGATATATCGTGACAGTTGTCGATAGAAAGTTAATTTTTAATGTTCAAAAAAAATATAGTTTATTTATTGGTGCTTTTAATACAGGAGGCTTTAGTAACTTTAATCATATCTTAAAACAATTAGAAAAGAAAACAAAAGTAATAGGTCTATCAACAGGTGCAAATCCTAATTTTATGAAAAAAGAATTTGAAAAAAGAAAAAAAATGTTTTTTGAGAGAAATCAGATAATTCTTAAACATACGACAAGATATTCATCAATAAACTTTAATCATATTAAAAATAAATTAGATCATTTAATTTATTTTGGTTACAAAAAAGGATTTGTATATAACAGTTATAAAACCTTTAAAAATAAAATTGATATACAACCTTGTATAAGTGACAATATTAAAATAAAAAATAAAACAATAGGAAGAAATACATTAAAAAATTTTGTATATTATTCTGGATCAGGATTTCTTCATAAAGGTTTAGATTTAGTAATAGAATTTTTTATAAAAAATCCACAATTAAAACTTTTTATTTGTTCTGCTAACAATGAAAAACAATTTTTAAAATTTTATAATTTGGGCAAATTTCCAAATATTAAATATGAGGGGAATGTTAAGGAAGACAGTAAAAAAGCTGAAAATATGTTTAAAAAATGTGGTTTCATAATTTCTATGAATTGTAGTGGGGGCGGTTCCGCTGCTTTAGCTGTTGGAAGAAGATATGGGCTAATACCAATTGTTTGGAAAAATGAGGACTGTAACCCTAAAGCCTGTTTTTTTATCAATCAAGAAAACTACTATGGAATGAAAAAAGCAATTATGAAAGCAATAAAAATTGAGAAGATTAAATATCTTTCACTATCAAAAAAAAATCAGAAAATTTCAAATGAAAATACAAGTTATTCTTATAACAAAAAATTAATTAAAATTTTTAAAAAATTTAATTAATATGTAAAATTCAAATATCAAATATCCCGATATTTCTATTTCCATTTTCAACAAAATCTATCATTATTTTTTTTCCATTATTTGACCATCTTGGGTGCAAATCACATCTTATTATACCTTTAAATTTATACGGGCTATAAATATATCTTTTCCATATTATTTTGTCTCTTTTTAATGAGTATATAAATAATTTTTGAAATCCAAACAAATTTGGGTATGTATCACTAACGAATAAATCAGAATTTTTTGGATTAAACATGGGATGTCCATCTTTATTTAATTTAGAGCTAATATTGGTAAATTTATCTGTATTTATATTATATAATACGTATGAAAATTTTTTTTTTGAAATTTTCATTGTAAATAAAATTTCATTATCATTTCTCCAACAATAATGGGAAATTAAATTTAATCTACTCACTTTGATTAGAAAATTTTTTTTTTTTTTTAAACAATAATAGTAAAAAAAAATTTGTCTTTGAGAACCTTTTTTGAGAATAGTATATAAATAAGCAACTTTATTTCCATTTGGTGAAAAAGTTTGATGATTTATATAACACCCTAAAACAGAATTTTTTTTTGTTTCATCAAAAGAATGTAAATAAAAAATTTTTTCTTTTTCATTGATGATCATAAGCTTACTTTTTTTAAGGTTAGATATTTTTTGAAATTTTTTTGTCTCAAATCCATAACCTTTTCGTAATTTTCCAATTTTGATAAAGTCTGCTACTAAAAATTTATTCCCATTTAAATTCATATTATAAATTGAAAAATTTAATTTTTTTGTTTTATTAGAATTTAAATCAATCTTTTTAGTGATGTACTTTTTTTTCTCTTTTTTATTGAAAAAAATAATATCTTTTCTGGGATGCCATTGTAAACTTGCACCAAGCTGCCAAGACCAAGCAGATGTTAAATCAAGTTTGGATATTTTTTTGCTTTTAATATCGATTAGATCTATGTAAAGTGTTTTAAAACTTTGATCATCTACTTTTTTAATATTTTTGTACGAGTGAACGATAATTTTCGTGTCATTAAAATTAAAGGGTTTTTTATCATGATATCCAAAAAAAAAGCTTTTTAAATTATTTTTTGTTTTAAAAGAAAAATCCTTTTTATTAAAAAGCTCTAAAAGTATTCCAAAAACTCTGAATAATAAGATAATTAATTTTTTAATCCCAAAAAGTGAGATATTATTATTAATCTCATTTAGTGTTGAATTATTTTTCACCTTAATTAAATTTAATTAATATTTTAACGTTTATTTTTTATCAACAAATTTTCAACTTGTTCGAATATAAAATGACCAAGAAAAATATGTGACTCCTGAATTCTTGCAGTATTTGAGGATGGAACAATTATATTCAAATTTGATAGTTTTTTCGCATTACCTCCTTTTTTGCCTAGCAAAGAAATTGAATAAATTTTATTTTTGTTTGCATATTGTAAAACTTTTAATATATTTTTTGATTTCCCAGACGTTGATAATACTATTAATAGATCCTTTTTTGTTCCTAAGGCGCTCAAATTTCTCTGAAATAATTTTTCGTAACCTAAATCATTGCTACATGCAGTGATTGTAGATGTGTCTAATGCCAAACTTAAAACTGGAAATGGTTTTCGATTTACATTAGGTCTTAACCTTATTAGAAATTCTGCCGATAAATGTTGTGCGTCTGCAGCTGATCCACCATTACCACATAAAAAAATTTTTCCACCTCTTCTTAAAGTATTGTAAATTTTTCTTATTGAACCTTCTATTTCCTTGTTTAATGTCAATAACATTTCATCAAGAACAATTTTTTCTTTGATAATCTTTGAAAATTCTTTTTGCATGAATACCAGTGATAAAACTTAAATTAATTTAAATTATTTTTCCAGTAATTCTTTCTATTAATTTGTTATCAAATTTTTTACAAAATTTATGATATAGCCCATCATATTTTTGCCAGTTCCAATTTATGGTAAAAGCATAAGGTGTAATATATTGAAATGCTAATACAAACCTTGGTTTTGAGGCTAGCCTTGATCCAAAGTGGAAACAATTACTTGTATCAACTAAAACCAAATCTCCAGATTCTCCATTCATGGTTACTTCATCAATTACTAAATTTTTAGCTTTAAGTTTTTTTATAGTTTCATCACTTACTCTTTTACTATTTTCATTAAGTCTATAATTTATTTTCTTTTGAATAAAGTTGCTTTGATAAGCATTTATAATATTTAACGGGCCTGAGTTTTCATCAACATCGTAAATATATAAAAAACCCTTCACTTGTTTAAAATCCTCATGATCTAAGTGATAAATTTGACTACTGCCGTCATGAGATTTTAAATTTGGGGAATACCACAAAGAAATGTGGGTAAGCAAAGGAACACTACCTAGATACTCAGAAATTATTTTGAGTAAATTTTCATTAGAAACAAACTTAAATTCTAATGAAGAGCAATTATAATCTTTAGATGAAAATAATTTAATTATATTTTCATCTTTTTTCTTTATTTCGTCCAAATTAATTGATGATAATTTTTTTTTGATGTTTATAATTAAATCATCAATTTCTATATTCCATTTTTCTAAAGTTTTTTTGCTGTACCTTTTGTACCCAACTTTTTGATCTATAAGGTCCGGCAAAGCTTTGGTCCTAATATGAAAATTATTATTCAATTTTCTTAGATGGTAAGTTTTAAAATGTAAATATTTTGATAAAAAGTGATAAAATTTTCTTAAAAATTTACTTCTATACCTAAAAAATTCTCCCGGAACTTTTATGAATGTTTTTATTTTGGATTTTAATATAATCATAAACTAAAGTTTATATATGATCTAAAAAAATAATATATAGAATTTTATTCATTTATATCTATATTGTATTCTGTGAAAAAAAAATTTTTAAGGAATTTAAAATCTAATATAAGAAATCTGAGATTTTGTGCTTCTTTCAGAAAAGACGATTATAAGAAGATAGAAAATTTCTATAAGTATTTAAAATTTTTTAAAAAAAAAGAACTTTCAGAGAGAGCAAATTATGTAAAAAAAATTGATTACAATCTCTTGCAAAATTTAGAAGACAAAGGTTTTGTTAAAATAAATTTAGAGCAATTTATAGAGGATAAAAATTTTTTTAATAATTTGGAAAAATTGAGACTCAATTATAGTAAAATTGATTGGACAAAAATTGGAAAAGGTACTGAAAAAGAGAGCTTTCTAAAATCAATAGACATTGAAATAGACGAAAATATAAAAAAAATATCCGATCCTTTTATAGATATAATTTCTGCGTATACAAAATATTTACCTATTATGATCGGGGCGGCTTATTGGTATTCACCAAATAAAAGCTCAGATTTGACTGGATCACGATCACTTCACTTAGATCCAGATGATTATAAACAACTAAAGATTTTTATTCCTGTTGAGAATATAACAAATGATAACGGACCATTAAATGTTGTAGATGCTAAACAGAGCCGTATTATTTATGATAAACTCATAAATGATAAAGTCATAATTAAAAGAAATCAAAAAATTTCAGATGAATTCGCCAATCAAAATTTTAAAATTAAATTAAATGAGTTAATTATGAATAAAAATGAGGTTTATCTCGTAGATACTTGTAGATGCTACCACTTTGGTAGTAGAAGATCTATAAAATCTAGAAAGCTCATTTTTTTACATTTCACCCCACCCTTTAGTGCAAAATCACCATTATTTTTTAGAAATTTAGAAAAAAATAATATTTTTTCAAATCGCAGGGAACAATTGATCTACAGCTTTCAAAAAAATGTGATTAATCATTATAAAGCAAAAGAATATGTAAAAATCTAATTGAATAAAGGAAAATTGAAATTTTTATTTAGTTCAAACGTTTTGACTCTTCCATCTTTGATAACTTAATAATCTAAAAATAAAAAAATTTTTTGTAATTTCGTTTTTTTTTAAATTTTTCATTTCTTTAATCATTTTTTTTTATTAATAATCTCATCTAAACTTGGGTCATCTTGAACCTTTTCTAGCACAAACTTATCAATATGTTTTTTCAAAAATAGATAATCATCTCCTGGTAACTGGTACTTTTTACCATACCAATTTTGAAAATGACTCAATCTTTGGCTTATATTTCTCAATATATTTTTATTTAAACCGTTTTCTAAAAAATATTTAGAATCAATTTTAAAAATATTTTCAACTAAAAACTTATTTAAAAATGGAACTCTTGTCTCAATACTATTACTCATTGAAATTTTATCCTCAATAGTTAAAGCATAGGGTAAATCGTGTTTAAAAATGTGTTGTTTTAATCTAAATTTTAAAAAATTTTTTCTTTGGTCACTTGAATAATACATATTATTTGTAAAAGAATATGCTTTTAAATAATCTTTTATAAAAAAAGATTTTATATTTTGAAAATAACGAAAGTTAAATCCCAAATTTTTTTTAAAATTATTGTATTGTTTTAAAATTAGATTTTTATTCATACCCAGATAATTTCTGGATATATCTATAAAATCAAAAAAATAGTCTTTATTTTTTTGATTATCTAGTTCAAACATATAATCAAAAAAAGCTCTTGTATATCCTCCAAAAATTTCATCTGAACCATGCCCAGAAATAAGAACGTTATAATTTTTATTTTTTAAATACTTTCTCAGTAATAAACTTACATAAATATTTGAACTATGTACTGGTTGTTCAGTAATATATTCTAAATTTTCTAAATTACTTGGCTCTAATATTTTTTTGTTTGAATATAAATCAATTTTAATTGGATATTTATCAAAAAAATTAACATTTTTTCTATATTCTGATTCATAATGATATTTTTTTATTTCACTTATTACTGATAAATCTTTTTTAATATTGTAACTTTTGTCATTTATCGATTGTTGCAATATGAAGTTACTATCTATACCTGATGAAATTGCGAAAGATTTTTTAATCGAGGTGTTAGAATACAAATTAAAATTTTTAGAAAATAATTGAGTAAGTTTTACATAATCCGGTTTTTGATTGTTTTGAATTTTTAATTCCCAAAAACACCTTTTTTTAAAATTATTATCTTTGAAAATTCCAATTTTAGCATAAGAAAATTTTTTGATATTTTTATAAAAAGTGTTTTCGTTATTATTAGTAATTGAATACTTTAAAAATTTAGCAACAGACTCTTTATCTTCTTTAAAATGATAATGAGGTATAAAAAGTTTTAAGTCCTTAATCTCCGAAGAAAAAAACCAATTATTGTTATATTTTGTGTAATAAATCGGCTTAATACCAAAATGGTCAGTGAAAAGATAAAGAGTTTTTTTTTTAATATCCCATATTGATATAGCAAACATACCATTTAAATGATTTACAAAATTTATTCCAAATTTTACAAATAACTTTTCAATTACCTCTAGTTCATTTTTGAATCTAAAATGAAAATCTTTTTTTAAATCTTCGATTAACTGTTTATAATTATAAATCTGTCCATTTAAAGTAATTATAAATCTTCCATTTTTACTTCTATAAGGTTGATCAGAAAACTGAGATCTTTTTGTTATCTTAAGAGTTTGCGCACTACATAATATATTACTATCGAAAAAATAACTTTGCTGATGAGGACCTCTATGAATATTTTTTTTTGACGCATGAAAAAAAAAATTTTTATTTATATGACTCAAGTTTTTTCCAACAATAGTTATAAATCCGCACATAAAATTTTATCTACAATTTTTAATATTTTTAATTGGTAATTTGTATCTTTGTTATAATAGAAAAAATTAGTTTGTTTATCTATTTTTTTTTGGGTTATTTTTTTATTTCTTTTCTTTAAATAATTGAAAAAATCTGAATAAGTTTTTACTCTTTTAAAAATTTCAACTTTATCAATTCCCTTATGATATTCCGAGTATTTATTAATTATATTAGATACATGTGAATTTTGTTCATCAAAACAATCCAATAGAATATAACCTTTACCAAAAATAAAACCTTCTAATGTAACAGTCGTGACAGTCATTCCCATCAAATACTTCGCATTTTGTATTAAAGGAAAATAATCCTTAGACTGAGTTTTTTGTCTAATTAAATTTTTTTCACCTAAAAATGAAAATTTACCTCTAGGTATATTTATCTTTATATTATTAAATTTTATTTTGAAGAAGTCGCTTCTGAATTTTTCTGATAATTGAGGATGAAATCTGTATATTATCTTAAGATTTGAATTAAAATTATTTTGAGAAATCTTTTTATCTAAAATTTGTAAACTTTTTAACTCCTCTCTAAAAAGCAAATTTGTACCAAGAAACAAAATATAAGGTTTTTTTACACTAATTATGTTATTATATTTTTTTTTTCTATATGTAAAATACTTATCAATCCGATTATTACCAAGTAAAAATACATCCTTTGATTTATAGTTATAATATTTGATTGCATGTTTTTTTGATTGCTCACCCCAAACCCCAAGATAATTTGCTTTTTGAAGCATAGCAGCTTTCGTTGTTAAATTATCCCAATTGTCAACGATATAAAAAGTTTTTGATTTTGATAGTTTTGCTGATCTATTTATATAAATCATGTCAGCTTCAATATAGTGTGTAGGAAAAATAATGAGATCTGGCTTAATTTTTTCAACAAGAATTTCAATTTCAGTTTTCTCTTTTATTTTTATTAATAAAAATTTTTCGTATATTTTGAAAAAAAAGAAATTTGAAAAAATGAAATACAAAATATTTTTTATTAGAAAACCTTTCAAATAAATCAAAAGAGGAAATTTATGGTTTTTTTCAAAAAAAACTGTTTTATAAAACCGGAAAGTTGGAAATCTGAATAATAAAGGTGATGTTAGAGATCTTATTTTTTTTGAATATCTTAATCTTATTAAATCTAAATATCTTAAAATATGCTTATTATTGGAATTTAGCTTATAAAAATAAAATTTATTTTTTTTTCTATAACTATTCTTTTTAACAGCGAAAAAAACATCGTATTTTTTTTTTAATTTTTGAAATGATTTTAAAGTTAAATATTTTGAATATTGTCTACTTGATATAATTACCAGGATTTTTTTTTTCATCAAATCCTGTTGAATTCTTTCTTAATATTTATTTTCTTTTTTAGTAAAATTCTTATTATCTGTTTTGCGGCATCGCCCTGACCGTATAATTTAGATTTTGGGTAAGATTTTAATTTTAGTTTTTTATTAAAAATTTTAATTATTTTACTAGCATCACAAGACACATCGTGAACATTTCTACTTTTTTCTCTATTATTTTGTCTTGAACCAATATTAATTGCTGGCACTCCTAAATATGATGCCTCTCTTATGCCAGACGAGGAATTTCCCATAATCATCTTTGAATTATTTAATATTTTTATGTAATCCTCTGGTGTGAAATTTTTATATAAAAAAATATTTTTTTTTTGTTTCATATTATAAATTCTTATTTGTTTAGATACAATATCTGATCCAGCGTCAACATTTGGCCAAAGCCAAACTATTTGAAAATTTCTTTTAATTAAAATATCAATTACTTTTATCAATTCTTTTATTTGATTTTCAATATTCTTAAATTCTGTAGTTACGGGATGAAAAACAACTAATATGTAGCCTTTAGTAAATTTTAAGATACCATTTAAACTTGGTCTTATATCAAAGAATTTTTGATTTACATTTAGCTGGTTCCTTTTAATTAAGTCTAAGGATGGGCAACCCACAACATGAATGTTTTCTTTTTTTTCACCGAGTTGTTCAATTATTTTTTTTGCATTTTTGGTAGCTGGAAAATGTATGTGCGCAAATTTTGTTATAGCATGTCTTACACTTTCATCTATAGATCCCGTAATTTCTCCTCCTTGTATATGAACTAACTTTATATTCATATAACTTGCAGCTATTGCCACAGAAATATTTTCAAACCTATCTGCAATCACAATTACATAATCTGGTTTTATTTCTATGAATGCAGTAGAAAGTTCCATAATTCCCAAACCAGTTGATTTTGCCATTGTAATTGGCACTTCACCTTCAACTATTGAATAAATAAACTTTTTAATTTTGAATCCATCCTTTTCAATAACATTTTTTGCCAAACCATATTTATCAAGCAAAGTTGAAGCACCAGCAATAATACTTAATTCAAATCTTTTATCTTTTTTTAATTCTACTAATAATGATTTGCATCTAGCATAATTAGCGCGATTATTAATTACTACACAAATTTTTTTTTTCATACTAAATGTTTTTTTTTTATTAAAATATTTTCTTTTAGATTATTTCTAAGTCTTTTACCAACAATTTTGCCATAATCCCTATAACCATAACCTGATCCTGGTTTTTTAAAAATTATATCCTTTTTTTTTATAATATATCCCTTTGGTTTTTTTTCTTTCAAGGATGCACTTTTTGTGAAAAGAATTTTGGATTTAAACAATTTTTTTGCTACATTGTCTTTATTCACTTTTAAACTATTCATAATAAAAAATTTGTCTCTAGCATTTAGGAGCAATCTAATCTGATCATAATCCAATGAAGAGCTTGCATCAGGTTGGTTTTTTTTTTTATTATCAATTACATGGACCTCAATCAAAGAAACATTCTTCGCTAAAGCTAAAAGACTTGGGTATATTGAGCCACTGTGATCTGATAAACCAGCAAAGCATTTTTTTTTTAGTAATTCATCAATAATATTTATGCCTATATCTTTTTCTAAAGAGGGATATTTTGTAGTACACTGTAATATTACAAAATTAATTTTTTTTCTTTTAAAAAAAGATATTTTCTTATTAATTTCACTCCACTTTGAAAGACCTGTACTAATTACAATGTTTTGCCTATCAGATACTATTTTATTTATTAAATCCTCGGAAAAAAATTCTCCTGAACCAATTTTCCAAAAAAGTGGTTTTAAATTTTTTAACATTTCGTAAGCTTCAATAGAAAAAGGCGAGGTTGCAAATAAGATATTTTTTTTTCGACAATAATTAGATATTTTAATCCATTGTTTTTTATCAAACTCATGATCACGCCAATAATCTATTCTAGATTTATGTTTAAAATTAAAACCTTGCCTAAAATTTTCCTCAATTGTTGACTCAAAATAAGCTAAATGTGTTTGAAATTTAACTACATCAACTCCTATTTCTGATAACTTATCGATGATTTTAAAAACCTTGGTAATTGAACCTCCATGAGATTGCCCTACTTCTGCAACAATTCTTGGTTTTTTCAAAAATTCTTTAAAAGTTCTTATCATTTATTTTATAAATCTAATCATCTTAATTATAATTCTCTCAAAAGTATTTACCAAAGCCTGTCTTGTATAACCACCTATATGAGGAGTTATAATCAAATTAGAGTTTCTTTTTGAGTAATGAATAATATCTTTATGTTTTTTTGGTATTTTATTAAACCATAGAGAATCTTCCTGCAAGACGTCTAACGCAGCGCCTGCAATTGTTTTACTTTTTAAGGCAAATAATAAATCTTTTTGATTTACATTTTCACCACGTGAACAATTTATAAAAAATGAAGTTTTTTTCATTTTTTTAAAATGAGTTTTATTTATAAAATTTATATTCTTTGGTATGTAATTTATATTTAGTGAAATAACATCTGATTTTCTAAGTAATTTATCTAAGCTTGTTTGATTTTTATTTTTTTTCAAATCATAAAATAAAATTTTCATACCAAAACCTTTTGCAATTTTACCCAAAATTTTTCCTATTCGTCCATAGCCTATAATTCCAAAATGTAATCCCTTGGCTTCAAAACCTAGAAACAAATTTCTTCTCCAGTACATTTCTTTTACATCTTGAAAACTTCTAAGAATGTTTTTAGAGAGAACAAGAAACAAAGCAAAAGTATGTTCTGCAGTTGATGGAATGGATTTTAAAAAGTTATTATCGTCTTTTAAGGATAATATCTTAACGTATGGATATTTCTTTTTATTATAATTAATATGATTTAAGCCGGTAGATTGTGAAATAATGATCAATTTTGGATTATTAATTAAATCTATTACTTTGGTATCAATAGGCACACCAAAGTTTGTCCATAAAAAATTTATTTCTAATTTTTTATCCTTGATAAAACTTTTTAAAAAATTTTTTTTTTTATCAAAAAAAATTATTTTTATTTTATATTTTTTTAATCTTCTTGTAATTAATTTTCCAACAAAACTATTTTTTTCGCCAATAAATAGAAGAGATTGCATTTTTAGCCTTATTATATTACATAATTATTGAAGTACACAAAAATTTCATTATAAAACAAATAATATCATATATTCATATCTTTATAAAAGCTTATGGAAAAAAAAATTGTTTCAAATTTAAAAGACGTATTAAAGATAAAACAAAAAATAAATTATTCTGTAATAAAAAAATGCCAGCTATGTTTTAACAAAAAATTTGTTCCATTTTCTAATACGGCACTTTTAAAATCAGATAACATCTTTGTTGAATTCCCATTTGTTCAGTGTTTTAAATGTGGATTAATACAACAAAAAATAAAATTTAGTAATTCATTTCATAAATATTATTATTCCAAACTTTATCCCAAATTACTAAACAGAAATAAAAAAACTAAAAATGAGTTGATTGAGAATTCTTATAAAAGAGGCAAGTTTTTATATGAAAAACTCAAAAAATACTTTCCAAACAAAAAAGATTTTAAACTTTTAGATATAGGTTGCGGAGCTGGAGGTAAATTGCGTGTTTTCAAAGAAAAAGGTTGGGATGTTTACGGGGTTGATCCCGATAAAGATTTGCTTAACTTTATCAAAAAAAAATACGAATTAAAAAATACCTTCTCAAAAAATTTTGAGAACATATTATTTAAAAAAAATTATTTTGATTTAATCGTTGTCTCTGGCTCTTTAGAGCATGTAAATGATCTAAATAAGGTCATGAAAAAAATAAATATTTATTCGAAAAAATCTTGTTTACTCTTTTTGGACTCTAAAGGTTTTCCAAATAATATAAAGGAGAAATTTTTTAATTTTAATCATCATAGATTACTTGGGCCACTTACAATTGATTTTCTAGCATATAAATATGGTTTTAAAAAAATACTCTGTAATTTTAATTTTATGAAGGTAAATAAAACTTTTACCAAAAATAACAAAAAAAAAACAAACTTATATTATCTTGGTGTCAAAAAAAAATCAAAAAATTTCAAATTAAGAAAAGAATTTTTTTATAACAATCATTTTAATCAATTTATCAAATAATAAGATAAAATAATTAATTTAAGTAATTGGAATTTTTTTATAGGATGTATTAAACCAGATGTTCCAATTTTTTAATAAAGTCTTTAGTAAAATATCATGGCACTTAATAGACCAATTTAATCTTGGGAGATCACAATCTCCATATTTAATAATTTTTTTTATCAATTTACTTGTCATTTCACTTTGATACTCAAATTTTGCATTTATTTTATCAGTCTTACAAAAGAAAGTCCCATTTATCTCACTTAAAGTCCATTTTTTACTTTTTTCATGAACATGGCATATTAAATCTTCATAACGTTGATGACCTCTAATTAACAAACGTAAATTGTCAGGAAAAATTACTTCAATTTCACCATGAAAATCTATGAAGCCAATTCTTTTTTTGCTTTTATACCACTTTTCAAGATTAGATATTTCTATGCTGAGTGGTAGTTTTTTTTTCCATGACGATACTAAGTCTATAGCGTGAATAGCATTGCAGGCTAAACCCTGAACACCTCTAAATTCAATTAAAGAAATATTATCAATTTTAACTTTTTTTTTAAATTTTTTCCAAATCGTACTTTCATGACGAAAAGTGTTAACCCAACATTTTTTAAATTTATCATTAAGATCATAAAACTTTCTCAATTCAATTAAACTTCCAGACAAATTTTTTTCTAAAATACCAAATTTAATTTCTGATAAACTTAAAACTTTTTGGAGTGTTTTGAGTCTTACATCAGCATTGGTAGCATGAATTAAAAAATCATATTTTTTGTCAATTTTTTCAAAAGAATTTAAAAGTCTTATTTTCTTATGATTTTTTAATTTTTTGACATAATTCTTAACTTTATTTATTTTATTCTTAGAAATATCAATACAATCTAATTTGAGGTTACTTTTTGATTTTAATAGACTTTGAAAATGGTAAAAACCTATTCTTCCTAGACCAATAATTAATATCTTAGTCAAAATATATTTTCCTAATAAGTTTCATTAATTTATGGGAATATTTTAAGTCCTTTAAACCATTTTTTTTTCTTTTTAAAGCCTCTCTAAGAAGATTATAAATTCCAGGCTTATAAATATTATCGACATCTGATTTTTTTATTGAAATCCAATCTCTTTTTTTTTTGTAAAGATAAGATATTTTTTCAATAGGCTTAAGTTGTAAATAATGGTTTTTTGTTGATATTTGCACACACCATGGGGCAGGCCTATTCCATATACAATTATAATATATAATATCTCCACTATCAAAGTATATGATAGAAGAAATAATTCCTTCTTTTAGAATATTTATATTATTCAACCTTTTAATATTTTTAATTTTTCCTCTCCCAAATAGATACGCTAGATCAATCATATGTATCGAATTCGCATACATCCAGTTTTTTACCACTTTTAAAGGTTTTCCTAACTTCATGGCTGCTAATGAATTTTCTTGATCAAAAATTTTCACAATCCTCATTGATTTGTCTTTTGAGATTATTTTTTGAGCATTTAAAACTGAAGAATAATATCTTCTATTTAGACAAATTAAAGGTATAAAATTTTTATTTTTTTTTAATTTCAATATTTTTTTACTTTCCTCAAAATTTATTCCAACAGGTTTTTCAATTAAACATTTGCATTTATAATTTGATAAAATTTTTAAAATTTTATAGGTTGACAATTCATTTACACAAACAATAACAATATCTGGTTTTGATGACTCCATCATTTCATCTAATTTAGTGTAGTGTTTTAATATTTTATATTTTTTAACAAAATTTTTGATACTTTTACTTGATCTGTTAATTGCACCAACCAATTTTATTTTATTTTTAAATTCACTTATTAAAACTCTAGCATATTCATTGGCCATGTAACCAGTTCCAACAAAAGCGATTTTAATTATATTCATTAATAGCCTAAAATTTTATTTAACTATTTTAATTAAGGTTAAAAAAAATTTTATATATGATATACTTCAAAATCCAATGCAAAAAATACTTTTTGTACCAATAGAAATTAAATCTCGTGACTATTTTCCAAGATTATTAATATCTCTTATGTTTGCATCAAAGGGGTTCGATGTTTATTTTGGAAGAAAACGCGAGATAGAATTATTAACAAAGTTTTATACAAATTCTTTTTACTTGGGTTTACAGACTACAAAAACTTATCTCAAATTTTATAAAAAATTAAAAAAGAATAAGTTTAAAGTCCTCGTATATGATGAGGAGGGGTTGGTAACACTTAATGAAAAGATTTATCTTTCAACAAGAGCTTCTAGTGAAATAATAGACACTGTTGATTATTTTTTATGTTGGGGGAGTAAACAATTTAATTTGATAAATAAAAATATCGCTAAAAATAAAAAGAAAAAAATTCTTAACCTGGGAAATCCAAGAATTGATATTCTCAAAAAAAAATATAGGTCATTATTCGAAAGTGAAATTAGTAAGATCAATATAAAGGATTATACTTTAATTAACATGACGTTTGGACACTCAAACCATTTTTTAGGGAAAAAAAAACTAGATCAAAAAATAAAATCAAATAATTTTATAAATAATACAGATGATAAAAAAGTTTACGATAAATTTAGACTATATAAAAAAAAAAGATTTTTATTATTTAAAAATACAATTATTAATCTTGTAAAAAGAAATCCTAATGAAAAATTTGTTATAAGACCGCATCCAGCTGAAAATTTTAATCAATATAATTTTTTAAGAAAGTATCCTAATGCTTTTGTAACAAAAAATTACAATGTAATACCCTGGATACTTAAATCAAAATTAGTTATATCGGACTATTGCTCTACATCGATTGAAGCAAAAATGCTAGGTGTGCCATCAATAAGTTATAAAGTCCCAAAAAATATAAATTTTTTAGATAAAACTTTTTATGATAATTCTGTAAAAATAAGAAATTTTTCAGAATTAAATAAAGTTATTAATCAAAAAAAATTACTAAAATTATATCCAATTACAAATCTTAAAAAAAGATTAATTAATATAGATAAAAGTTTTTTTTCTGCTAAAAAACTTTTCGACCACATTGTCAAATCTTCAAAATTTGATGAAAAAAAATTTAATATCAAAAATTTTTTCAACTACATTACTGCAAAATTAATAATTTCTTTTTATTTATTAATTTTTAGAAATCCTTACGCAGAAGAAAAATGTGGAAATATTAATAAGTCTAATTTGAAAAACGATATGGATAGACTTGTTAACATTGAAAAATACAAATCCATGAATATAAAAAAAACATGTCAAAGTGTTTTTAAAATATTTTAATAAAATTATAAATATCGTTTATCTCTTATGTAATCGGTTTTTTGAAATTTTTTTAAAAATAAATTTTTTAAAAGTATGGAAAAAATAATAAATGTTCATCATTTGCCATGCTAAATTTTGTTTAATATTTATTTTTTTTATGATTTTGTTAATTTTTATAAAATCAACATTTTGGGCAAACTCATTATCATAAGTAATATTTTTAAAAATTTTTGTAATACTTTTGTTTTTCATGAATTGTGTTTGAGGTGATTGAATATAATTTTTTTTATAATTTCTTTTAAAAAAGCCCTTTTGTTTTAGAATTTGAATTATTGGATATTTTTTTATATTTTGAGAATATTGATAATCTGATTGATTTATAAAATCATAAATTCTTCTATCTAAAAAAGGATTTCTAAATTCTACTGAATTAGACATACTGAATCTATCACACATTAATGATGTTCTTGGTATTTTTAAGTTTAGAAAATAATTAATTTTTTTTTCATAGAAGCTTTGATTATTTAGTAAGGTCTTAGATTTTTTTTTAATTGGATTTTTTATAAATTCTTCATTGTTCAACACTCTTCCATCTACTAATTGATTTTCTCTAATTTTTTTAGATGAAAAAGCTTTGTAAGAACCAAAATGCTCATCTGCACCATAACCACCAATTAAAACCTTAATTCCTTTTTCTCTAGCTTTTTCGCAAAGTTTAAACATAGCTATTTGTGGCAATCCTCCCAAAGGAAATTCATTGAATTTAATTAATCTTTTAAATTCATATAGTAGATCTTTATTCTTAAGATAAATAATAGAATGATTAATATTTAGTTTTTGACACATACTTACTGCGTCTTGAGTTTCATTTTTAAAATTTTCAAAAGCAAAAGTAAAAGCAGTAAGATTTTTTAAAAATTTTTTATTTTTACTAATTAGATATAACAAAAATCTTGAATCTGCTCCTGAAGATAAAGCTATGCCAGTTTTTACTTTTCCAACCATATGTTGATTAACAATATTCTCTACAAAATTTTCAAATTTATTAATATTAATAGATTTTTTTTTGCTTTTATTCGGTCTGTTAAGTTTTAAAATTTTTTTAATTTTTATCTTTTTTTTAACTACAGTTCCAATATTGCCACCATTAATTTGTTTTATTTCTTTAAAAAAAGTCTCTTCATTATTTGAAAAATTATTATTCAAAAGGTAGTTTTTAATCGATTCCACGTTTAAGGATATTTTTTCTTTATGAAAATTTAAAGCGTGTAAAATCGGTTTTATTTCACTTGATAATATTAAATATTTTTCAGAATCAAAATAATACAAGGGCTTTTGAACAAATTGATCTCGTCCAAAATGAATTCTTTCAGAATTTTCACTCCAAATTACGTATGCAAACATTCCCTCAATTTTTTTTATAAAATTTTCTCCCCACAAAATAAATGACAAAAGAAATAGCTCGGTATCACCATCGGTTTTAAGTTTATAATGAGTTGTTTTTAAAATTTTTTTCTTAATTTCATCTTTGTTATAAATTTCTCCATTATAAATAATGTTAAATTTTTGATTTTTAAACTTTATACTAAAAGGTTGTTTTGATTTATTTGAAACATCTTGGATTTTTAGAAGTGTATGGATCGCAAGAATTTTTTTTTTAAAATAAAGGCCTTTATCATCTGGACCTCTATGTTTTAACAACTTAAAAATTTTGTTAGAGTTTAGAAACTCAGATTTTTTTTTATTATACTGAAAATAAAAGCCACACATTTAATATAATTATATCTAACTTTTTTATTCTTATTGAAATTTTTATCAATTACTTTTTTTAAAATAATATTTTGCTAAAATAAGATCTTCCTTATTGTCTATATTAATAGAATATTTTCCTCTAACTAAAATTCCATAAACTTTTTTTCCAACAATTAGATTTTTACGCAAAAGTTTAACATCAAACAAGTACATTGATCCTGATCTAATAAATATAGGTTTTAAATTTTGTCGAGGGTTTAGGTTTTCTTTTGATAAATTTTTATTATAGTTAATAAGTTTTTTATTTCTAAAAACTTTTAATCTATCGGGATGTTCACGAGTTTTTGATATTGATAATATAGTATCAAACTTTTTTTTTCGAATAATTCTAAACGCTTTTTCAAAATCTTTAATTTTTCTAAAAGGACAAGTTGGTTGTAGAATCAAAATAAAATCAAAAAAATTTCCAAATTGTTTTTGTTTATTTAATTCATACTTAATCACATCAATCATTAAAGATCTATCAGTGGATAATTTCCTAGGTCTTTTAGATAAGAAAATTTTTTTTAATTTTGAGGCTATCTTAATATATTTTTCTGAGTCGCTGCTAAATACAATTTGATTTACAAATTTTAGTTTTTTTGCAAACTTTAAAGAATGTATAAACAATTTTTCCCCTCCTAAAACTTGAATATTTTTATTTTTTATTGCTTTTGATCCACTTCTGGCAGGAATTATACAAAGAGTTTTCATTTATTTCGATTTATCTTCCTATTAAATATTTTACTTAACCCTTTAATTTTTTAATTTATAAATTTATTTTATGGCTAAAAATCCTATAAAATTTAAATACTGAGATATTGGTGTGACATCTTTAAAACCTGCTCTTTTCAAAAAATCAAGATTGGCTTGGATTGTGTAAGGTTCAAGAACTCCTCTTAGTGATTTTTCTTTATCAAGAATTTCAGTTGGATCTAATTTATTTTTTTTTTTAAAATCAAAATATAAAAAATTAAATATATCTTGAAATCTTGCATCCCTTCCTCTTATTTTTTCATATAATACAAATGCCCCACCCCAGTTAAGAGATTTATAGATTTTATCATAAATTTTTTGTCTATATTTTGGTAATATAAATTGCATAGTAAACATGCTTACAATCATATCTGCATTTTTAATATTCTCTTTGACAATATCTTTTGTAAAAAAACTACAATTTTTTAAATTCTTTTTTTTTGCAAAAGAAATCATTTCTTTAGAATTATCTAGGCCAATAAACTTTACTTTGATCTCTTTATTATTTTTTTTTACTTTTTCGATTAATGATCCTGTCGAACACCCCAAATCATAAAAAGTGCCTCCATCCTTTAAAAAAAAATTTGACAAAGAAACAATCAAATCTTGACTTTCGAGATAATACGGAACAGATTTTGAAATATGCTTATCAAAATTTTTTACAACAGAATAGTTCTTAAAAGTCCATTTTGTTTTTTTTAGAGATATCTTTTTATCAAATTTCATATTCAGCTAAATAATGGCTATTTTATTGAATACATTTTATCAACCTATAAATCAAACAAATTAATCTAATAAAAAAATATGGACAAAATTTTATCAATTTAATATTTTTCAAATAGATAAATTCCTATACTTTTAATAAAAAAGTTCTGCTTGTAGAAATTAGAAAAATATAGGAAGTGATATGTAATTTTTTATTTAAGATTGTAATACCATCGATAAAAATTTTTTTCAGTGCATAAATCAAGCCAATTGAGCTATTAGTACTGGTCAGCTACACACATTACTGTGCTTCCACATCCAGCCTATCAACGTGGT
>MDTG01242845.1_pt1 | contig 47492 bp, 51 predicted proteins | sample 811421 | NCBI WGS metagenome assembly MDTG01 (sample SAMN05326645, study PRJNA326480) | marine metagenome | isolation source: seawater | place: Pacific Ocean: South East | collected 2011 | reverse complement strand
TTCGATGCCTGCCGCGTTGGCCGATTGGCAAAATTGGGGCGCTCGGGTTATGGCAGGGGGTTTGCTAGCCATTCATGATGTTTTCCCCAACACGGCTGATGGCGGGCGCCCCCCACATGAGATTTACAAGTTGGCTCTGCATAGTGGCCTGTTTGAAGAGGAAAAAGCGGTGAAGAGTTTGCGAGTGCTTAGGCGCCTCTAGGAGCAAAAGCACTGGCTTACTCGATGAGAACCTTACTCGCGCTTGTAATCCCAAGCACTGCGTCATGCGCTAGGATGACCGCGCCGGAGGTCCAAGCGGGGCGCTCAACCGGCCAAAACACGCGCTCTTCCACCTGCATGCCCATCCAATAGGCGCCGTTTTCATCGCGGAATTGCGCCAGCCAGCCCAGCATGTCTTCGGCTTGCGCGTCGCGGCCATGCGCCGATAACGCCATGATGAGTTCGGCGGTTTCCGCCACCGTCACCCAGGGCTCATCTTCGACACAACGACAACCAAAGCCATCGATTACGAAATCATCCCAGCGCGCTGCGAGGCGTTCTTCGCTTTGTTCGGGCGACAGCGCACCCGACAACACCGGATAATACCAATCCATGGAATAGCGCGTCTTCGGCGCCCATGTGCGGTCAAAACGCTGCGGCTTGTTGGCCAGCGCATCGGCTAATTTTAGCCGCGCCGCCGTCCAGCCTACCGCATCATGGCCAAGCGCATTGGCCAGTTTTTCGGCGCAAATCAGGCTTTTGTGAATCGAGCTGTTGCCGGTCACCAGCGCGTCATCTTCCGGCGTTTGCGGGTCGGGCGCAGTCCAGCGAATATCGCCCTCGGGCGATTGCAACGCGACCACAAAATCGACCGCCGCTTTGACCATCGGCCAATTTGTGGCGGCGTAATCCGTGTCGCCATGTAGGCAATAATGATGCCAAATCGCGGTGGCGATATAGGCGATAAAATTGGTGTCGCGAATCTTGTACCCATCTTCCACGTCCTGCATGGTGAATTGGTGCAAGTTTTCATCAATCGGCACGGCGCTGCCCAATTGCCCGAACCAAGAGCCGTCCGGCGCTTGGCTGTGGCGCAAAAAAGCAATGGCGTGTTCGGCGGCCTCGCGCTCACCGATAAGGTTCAGACCCATGGCCGCTTCAAGGTGATTCCACGGATCGATAACGCCGTTTTTGAACCACGGGACAGAACCGTCTTTGTTTTGGACGCTCAGAATAGTGTCGCGCGCGCCAGCAAAATAACCGTCGGTGAAGACGCTCATAATGAGGTATCCGGCTTGTCGAAATACATGACGATGCTTTTACCCATCAGCGGGTCGGCCAGCGCCGACAGGGTGCGCAGCGGCAGCGGGTTTTTCAATATTTCGACTTCCAGCAATTTTTTATAGCCGCGCACCAGCAGGTTTTTGTCATTATTCACGCCAACTGCGCAGCGCAACCACCAATAGGGGCTGTGCAGCCCATGTTTCAAATGCTTACCGCGATAGCTGAAGCCAAGCGCTTCAAAATCTGCGCGCAGGTCGCCGGCGCGGAAAATACGCACATGGCCGCCCGGCGTGTTGTGATATTCCTCCGAAAACAGCCAGCAAATTTGCTCGGGCCAGCGATGCGGTACGGAAATGCCGATTTTGCCGCCCGGTTTGACGACGCGCCAAATCTCGGTCAGCGCGCCATGATAATCGGGAATATGCTCAAGCACTTCCGAGCAAATCAACCGGTCAAAGCGGTCATTGGCGAAAGGCAGGTTGAGCGCATCGCCAACGCTCAAGTCAAAGCGGCGCGTTGCCCCGGTTTGTGGCTGCAAATCGGGATTGGCCTCGAATCCGGCGCGAGTGATTTTGACATCTTCAAAACCGAGGTCAAGGCCGACTGCCTGACAACGCTTATGGAAATAAGCGGCATGGGTATGGCGTCCCTGCCCGCAGCCCAAATCAAGCAGCGCGTGCCCGTCTTGCAAGTTCAGCCGGTCGAGATTGATGGTCTGCATATCTTACAGCGAAATTCCGTGATGCGCGGCCAATGTGCGGCGATACATGGCCACCACATCGCGGGCGCAGCGTTCCCATTTGAAACTGTCGAGAATATGCTTCCGCGCCTTGGCCGACATTTTCTCGCGCCGCGCCGGATCTCTCAACAACGCGTCAATCGCTTCGGCCAGAGCGGGCGGATTGGAATGCGGCACAATCACGCCGGCATTGCCGACAACTTCGGGCAGCGAGCCGCCATTGGTCGCCACTAGCGGCACACCGCATGACAAAGCCTCACCGGCCGGAAAACCGAAACCCTCATAAACGGAAGGTGAGATCGCAATTGTCGCCTCCGCATAAAGGTCACGAATGTCTGCGCTGGTTAGGCCGGAAACGAATTTCACGCGGTCGCGAATGCCCAAGCGGTTCAATTCATCCATGGTTTGCCCTTCGCGCAAACGCCCGACCACTAGCAACTCAAGGCCAGGGTGCCCGACCAGCAGGCTGTGATAGGCGCGAATGAGATAGATAAGCCCTTTCAAAGGCACATCGGCGCTGGCCGTCACCATTAGGCGATTGGTCTTGCGCTTGATTTGCGGCTGCGGGGTAAATAATTCATGGTCAATGCCATGGTGAATGCGCGTCATGCGCGCGGCAGGAATGCCGAAATCTTTTTCGACATCGCGCTTGGTGCTGTCGGAAACGACAATCAGGGGGTCAAGCTGGCGCGCCACTTTAATCTGCATATTGAGGAAACTATACCAACGCCATTTCAAAAATTTGATATGCGGCCATTTGGCATGGGCAATATCAATGCGCTTATCCATGGTAATCGGGTGATGAATAGTGCCGACCACCGGCAGCCCCATATCGCGCACATCCAGCATGCCGTAACACAGCGTCTGATTGTCATGCATAATGTCATATTGGTCTGTTTTATTGCGCATATAGTCAGCCATGCGCACACCAAAAGTATAGGGTTCGGGAAAGCCGCCCCAATTATGGCTCCACCATTCAAATAAATCGGTCTTGTTGGAAAGAATTTCGCGATTGAGGCAGCCAATTGGGTTTTCGCGCGCATACATATCCAAAGAGGGCAGCTTAATGAGCCCGACGCGTGCGTCCAAAATCGGATAGGGCGGGCCAGATATGACATCGACGTGATGGCCCAAATCGACCAAAGCTTTCGATATAAGACGCATGTAAATGCCCTGACCGCCCGTATGCGGATCAGAGCGATAGCTAGGGAGGAGAATGCGCAATGGCGCATCACCCTTTATGGCCTCAACGGGCACGGCACCGTTATCACCGATGCGGGCTTCTGGACGGTTCATATTTTCCCCGGTTATGTGTTTTCAACTTGGGCGCGACTATAAGTTGCTGCGCCGCATGTCTCAAGGCTTACGGGGGGTTTTTTCAGGCAAAACGCCGGAACACCCAATCCCTGATATGCTCGGCCAATTGCTCGGGTTGCTCGTTTTGCGTCCAGTGGCCGCAATCTTCGATAATATGCGTCTCCAAATCATCAATATAGTTCGACATGCCTTCGGCCATGCTGGGCGGCAGCACCCGGTCATCGGCCGCACAAATCATCAGGCTCGGATGGTTGATTTTCTGTTCCATGCCCTCAGAATTCTGCCAATTACGGCTGAAATTACGATACCAATTTATACCGCCGCGAAAACCGGCGCGTTTGAAGCCGTCAACATAATATTGGAAATCGATGTCGTCGAATAAGGGCACGCCGGGCCATTTGGCTTCATCGTCTTTCAGCATATTAAGCAATTCAATGCGCTCCCAGCTATCGCTTGGTAATTCGGGCGGGTCTTCCAAGCCGCCGCTTTTGCGATACATCATGCGCAACATATGCGCCGGGTCGGCATCGAATATGGCTTCGGCGCGGCCATAATCTTGAAAAGCGGCAATGTAAAAATCATCACCAAAGGCGGCGCGAAACAGCTTAATCGGATCATCGCTAAGGCGCGGCACGTAGGGCGTATTGACGCCAACAAGTCCGGCCGTTCGGGTGGGGTGGAAAAATGGCATTTGCCAAATTACAAATCCACCCCAATCATGGCCGGCAAAAATCGCTTGCTTAATTTCCATCGCATCCAGCAAATTTGCCAAATCGCCGGTCAGATGCGTCATGTCGTAAAGCGGAACGCCGTTTTCATCGCCCGGGTCATTCAGTGCTTTACCGGTCATGCCGAAACCGCGTTGTTCGGGCACAATCACATGCAGTCCGGCCGCAACCAATATCGGCACCACTTTGCGCCAGCTATAGGCCAGTTCTGGCCAGCCATGACACAGCACTAAAGAGGGTATATCGGCGCGTCTTTCACCGGCCTCGAACACCGCCATGCGCAAATCCGCAAGGTCAAAATAGGCCGGACTGTGCCAGTTAACCATCTTTTTGTCGCTGCCTATCGTGTCATGAGATAGTCGGCTTTGCGGGCCCGCCGAATATCACTTAAACAAGAATCCTCATCCGTATAGAGAAAGACATAAACATAAGCGTCATCGCCATCCATGACGAGGCGGCAAAAGCCTAGCTCGCTATCGGGTTTATTTTTCGGACATTCGATGAGGTCGACATGGGGAATATTCGCTTCAAATTCGGAATAGGGGATGGGACACTCAGCCGCCATAGCGGGCGTGATGAAAAGAAGAAATGCAGAGAGAAAACGTATGGGTCAGCCTCCTGAGCGCGACTTTGTGAACGGCAAGATGCGTGCCGATTTACGGCGCTTGGTTGGCGCTGTCGCGCGCGGTTCGAGCACCACTACTTTGGCACAATTGTTACGCGCTTCACGCATGAGCTGCAAGGTCGTTTGCTGGGTTCCCAAGGTTCGTGTCATCCTGATTTCTCTTTCTGCTATTAATAATCATTATTAACTAGAAATAGCAGTAAGTCAAGCGGCGGCACAAATATTTACCCCCAAAGTTCGGCTTTTGGCGGATAAATCATTGACCCGTCATAGCGCAAGCCATGGGTGCGGTCTTTGGCCAGCCAAAGCGGCCCATCCAAGTCGACCAAATCGGCGTGCTGCGCCAGCACCATGGCCGGTGCCATAGACAATGAGGTAGCAACCATGCAGCCGACCATGATTCTGCGGCCGTCAGACTTGGCTGTTTGGGCGCAGGCCAGCGCTTCGGTCAAACCACCCGTCTTGTCGAGCTTCAAATTGACCCAATCATAGGCGCGCGAGAGATTTGTCAGCGAACCGTTATCATGCACGCTTTCATCGGCACAAAAGGGCAGGTCAATATCAATCAATCCGGCTTCTTGCGCTTGCTGCACAGGTTGCTCGAAAAATATCACGCCATAGCGTCCCAATTGATCGGCATAGCGCGCCAATTCATCAATCTGCCAGCCCTCATTGCTGTCAACGATAAGCTGAGCGTCAGGGCGTGCTTCAGCAATTGCCGCCAGCCGCGTAATGTCAGCCATCACCCCTTCGCGTCCGCCTAATTTGATTTTCAAGAGCGAATAGGCTTGCGCCTTTTCTGCTTGCGCGGCCATTTTATCGGCATCATCAATGACAATGGTGAAAGCGGTGGTAATCGGCTTGAGGTCGATGGATGCCAGCTTCGCGACCGTGGTGCCTTTTTGCTTGGCCTCCAAATCCCATAAGGCGCAGTCAATGGCATTGCGCGCGGCGCCGGGCAGTAGCGCGTCGAGCAGCGCATCGCGCGTCATACCGTTTTCCAAAGCCGCCTGTATGCTCTCAACGGCCGCCGTGACGGTCTCCATGCTCTCACCATAGCGACGATAGGGCACGGCCTCGCCACGTCCGATATGGCCGTCCTGCTCAATCTCTAAACATAAAACATCGGCGCTTATCTTACTGCCACGGGCGATTGAGAAGCGTTGTCGGAGTGGCCAGCTTTCGGCCCGAATGGTCAATTTGCGCTGCGTCATCATGATGTCACTATGCCGCGCCGCAATGCTTGCCCTCAAGCCAAATTTCCGTATATTCATGGTGAAATTTTGGGAGGTTCATATGGCTAAAGTGACTTTTGTCGGTTCAGACGGAACAGAAACAATATGCGAAGGCAATGACGGTATGACTTTGATGGAAGTCGCCATCAAAAATTCAGTGCATGGCATTGATGCCGATTGCGGCGGTGCATGTGCTTGTGCGACGTGCCATATTTATGTTCGCGAAGACTGGAAAGCGGCTACCGGCGAGCGTGAAGAAATGGAAAGCGACATGCTGGATTTCGCCTTTGAAGTAAAAGACAATAGCCGCTTGTCCTGCCAAATCAAAATTAGCGATGCATTAGACGGGTTGATTGTCGATGTGCCGGAAAAACAGTTCTAAGTTTTTCTAACGCTTATCAAAAACGCCATATTCATAAGCGATTGAACTTTCAATAAGTTGCCGCCATACCGGTTCGGCAATATCGGGCGCCAGCCCAGCTTTTTCAGCTTCTTGTAAAACCAAGCGGATGACCTCTTCAATGCGAGCCTCATCGCGTACCGTATCTCGGCTCGGCTTCACCTCACCGGCAGCAGCAATCAGCTTTTGCCGATCAGCCAATAGCGTTACCAATCGCTTGTCGAGCGCATCGATTTGCGCGCGAATCTCTTGCATTTCGGGGCATGGGACGGGTGCGCGCTTAGTCATTGGCCGTCGCTCCATTTTGCGTGTTTCACGCCCTGGCGCACATAATCATAGCCGGTGATAAGGGTTAGACCGGCGGCCAGCCATAACAGCCCAAGGCCGATTTCCGGCGCGTAATGGAAAATCAAGCGACCGCTCTCATCGACCAGTAAAAAACCGATGGCAACCATTTGAATCGCGGTTTTATATTTCGCTAAAGCTGACACCGGAAGCGCCACTCGTAATTCCATCAAATATTCACGCAATCCGGACACCAGTATCTCGCGGCATAAAATAACCAGCGCGGCTATCAGGTGATAATCAACGATAATGTCATAGCCGACCAGCAAGAGCAGGCATGTGGCGACCATCAGTTTGTCGGCAATCGGGTCAAGCATGCGGCCAAAGCCCGATTGCACATCAAGTTTACGAGCCAGCCAGCCGTCAAAGAAATCGGTAAAGCCGGCAATGGAGAAAACCAAAACCGCCAACAAATCGCCCCATAGGCCTGGTACGAAAAAGGCCAGATAAACACCCGGTATCATCAAAATACGCAAAAGCGTCAAAATATTCGGCAAATGCTGCATTGGCGGCCTTTACGATCCATTGCTGTTGAAGTGGTTGTATATGCGTTGCGCCATTTTTGCACTAATTCCTTCAACTTTTTCAAGTTCCGATAATGAGGCGCGGCCAACAGCGCGACCGGAGCCGAAATGGTGGAGAAGCGCGCGCTTGCGCGAGGCGCCGATACCGTCAATGCCGTCGAGCGGATTTTTGCGAATATCAGCAGTGCGCCGCGCACGATGGCTGCCAATTGCAAAGCGGTGTGCCTCATCGCGCAGGCGTTGCAAATAATAAAGCACTGGCGAATTTGGCGGCATCATGAAATCGCTTCTGCCTTGCATGAAAAAACGCTCGCGACCGGTATCGCGGTCGGGTCCTTTAGCCATGCCGACCAAAGGCACATCTTCCAGCCCCAATTCAACCATCACCTCATGGGCGATATTTAATTGCCCACGCCCGCCATCGACCAATACCAAATCCGGCCAAGCCGCGCTGCTGCGATTTTCTTCGCGTGCCAGACGGCCATAGCGGCGGGTAAAGACCTCGCGCATCATGGCGTAATCATCACCCGGCTGCGTCGTTTCATCTTTGATGTTGAATTTACGATATTGGTTTTTCATAAAACCGTCGGGCCCGGCGACAATCATGCCGCCCAGTTGGTTGGTGCCTTGCAAATGGGAATTGTCGAATACCTCAATGCGCTCCGGCGCACTGTCGAGACCGAAAGCCTCGGCGACACCGTTCAGTAATTTGCGCTGGCTGGCACTTTCCGACACTTGTCGCGCCAACGCCTCTTTGGCATTTTGCTCGGCATGACGCATGAGGCGCATTTTGTCGCCGCGCTGCGGTTTGTGCAGTTTGACATTATGCCCCATGCGTGTGCTCAGCGCCTCACCAATGAGCATCGCGTCGGCCAGCTTATGATTGACGAAAATCTCGCGCGGCACGGGTCGGTTTTCATAAAACTGACCGATAAAGGCTTCAAGAATTTCCGGCTCGGCTTGGTCGCGCTCATGGCGCGGGAAATAGGCCTTATTGCCGAGATTTTGCCCGGCGCGAAAAAAGAAGACTTGCACGCAAGATTGCCCGCCTTGCTTTTCAATGGCAATGACATCGGCTTCGCTAATATCGCCCGGATTAATGCCACTTTCTTGCTGCACATAGGTTAATGCGCGGATACGGTCCCGCGCAGCAGCGGCCGCTTCAAAGTCGGTTGCCGCGCTGGCAGCTTGCATTTTTTCAAGCAAAGCGTCTTGCACCTGGCGGCTTTTGCCGCTCAAAAAGTCGCGCGCCTCCTCAACCAGCTCGGCATAATCGGCAGGCGAGATTTCGCCCGTGCAGGGCGCGCTGCAGCGCTTGATTTGGTAAAGCAAACAAGGGCGCGCGCGATTGTCATAAACACTGTCGGAACAAGAGCGCAGCAAAAAAGCGCGCTGTAAAGTGTTGAGCGTGCGATTGACCGCCCCGGCCGAGGCGAAAGGCCCGAAATAAGCCCCCGGTCTTTTTCGTGCGCCGCGATGTTTATAAAGTTGCGGCACATCATGATCGTCGGCCAGCAAAATATAGGGAAAGCTTTTATCGTCGCGCAGCAGCACATTATAGCGCGGCTTCATCTTCTTAATCAGATTGGCTTCCAACAGCAGCGCGTCGGTTTCGGTCTCGGTGCGGATAAATTCCATATCGCGGGTCGCATCAATCATGCGCAAAATGCGATTATTGTGACCGGTCGGGCGCGTGTATGAACGCACCCGCGCTTTCAAATTTTTGGCCTTGCCGACATAAAGCGCATTGCCGTCGCCATCGAGCATGCGATAGACACCGGGCGCGCTGGGCAAGGTTGCCACCTTGGTCTCTATCAGTGCGCGGCCCGTCTCCTGCGGTATTTTATGTTGGCTTTTGCTCACGATAATTTGTCCGTTCCTAAACGAAAAACAGTTTAACCAGTTTGCATAAATTTGGGCGACTTTCTGACCGAAATTTAATTCACGAGTCTTGTGGATAAACTTGTGAAGAAAATAACCGTTTATCGGTCAAGCTATTGATTTATATAGCCTCCAAACGCATTGCACAAAAAATAGGCAATAATGTTAACATATTGAAATAATTGATAAAAACAAAATCAAGCAGCCAAAAAAAATATTTTTTTGGGCTGATTTTTGGGCTTTACAAAAATGAAATTTTTTTGCAGACGCGTGTGAATTACTCTACTTCTGCGTTTTTGTCATATAAATCAATGATTTGTAGGCTATTTTGTCGCATCCAAAGAGATAAAAAGCGCTGAAAAGTAGGGAATTTAAGGGGTCGATTTCAGCCGCGCAGGCGAGAAATTGCAATTCCGACAGAGGCGGCTTCATCAATTGCTTCCGGCTTCTCAATCTGTACGCGAATATGCACAAGCCGCGGATCTTGCATCAACCGGTCGGCAATGCTCTCGGCCAATGTTTCGACCAAATCAATATGTCCTTCACCGGCCAAAGCCGTCGCCACATTGCATATATCTTCGTAGCAAACGACATCGCCAATCGCTTTCGGTGTCGGGTCATCTTCCAAAACACCGGCGTCAATGGTCAGCCAAATGGTCTGTTTGTTTTCTCGTTCATGCGGGTGAATGCCGATGCTTGCTGCTACCGCCAACCGATTCACGAAAACATGACGCAGACCGCGTGTGGCGCTCGAAAAATCAGGGCGGCTGTCGGGTGTTTGCTGGTTCATTTACTCTTTTACCTCAGTCACGTCGGGGGTTTGCCAGGCCAAATGTTGCCCGCCATCTTGCATCAGCGTTTGGCCGGTCATGGCTTGGGCGGCGAGGATATAGCGGGCGGCGGCAACAATATCATCGGGTGTCGCACCGTGCCCCAAAGGCACTAGTCGGGCTTGCTTGTCAAATTCGGCTTGCGTCTGTCGCGGATTGGGAAGTGTCGGGCCGGGCGCAATGGCATTGACACGAATATGCTGTGGTGCCAGGGCCATGGCAAAGGTCTCGGTCAGCGTCGCCAAACCGGTTTTCGACACCGTGTAGCTGGTGAAATCCGGGGTCAGCCTGTCTACGCGCTGGTCTGTAATATTGATGATGTTGGCGTCTTTTATGCCGCCGATTTGCAATTCTGGCTGATTGGCAAAGTCACGCATCAGCATTGCCGGCGCGCGAAGATTGGCGTTGAGATGCATATCCCAGCTGTCTCGGCTCAGTGTGCGCGCCGTGTCGCGCTCAAACGTCGAGGCATTATTGATGAGTGCGGTCAGCGTACCAAGCGCGGCTACCGCATCAGGTACCAGTTTTTCGACCGCTGCCGCATCGCGCAGATCGGCTTGCAGCGCAATGGCTTTGCCGCCTTTAGCTTGAATTGAGCCGACTAGATCTATGGCCTCACTTTTTGAGCCGGCATAATGCGCAGCAATAGCCCAACCGTCAGCCGCCAAAGCCTCCGCTAGGGCGCGACCAATACGTTTTGCCGCTCCAGTGATTAAAACAGCCTGATTGTGTGTATCCGCCATGCTCCATCATGTAGCAGTTTTTAGGGGACGACCCTAACCGTTTTTTAACCGCTTCGGTGTAGCATGGGACCGTGAGAAAAATGGGTACTTTTCCCACGTTTACTCTAGGTCGGCTTAAGGGCCCTTGCGCCGACGCTTCGGTTTATGCGGGGCATCTTCCTTTTTCACGCCAGTCTGGTTTGCGACCCGCGCATCAACCTCTGATTGACGCGCAAACGGGTCGTCGGCCACGGCCAATTCTGTCTCCTGCAAGCGCTTAATTTCGTCGCGTAGTCGCGCCGCCGTTTCAAATTCCAAATCGGCTGCCGCTTCGCGCATCTCCGCCTCCAGCCCCTCAATATGGGCGCGCAAATTACCACCCAAAAGCGGTGCTTGTTTTTCGTCCATCGCCTCACGAATACGATAGGGGCCGGGGGCGGCTTTATTATCGCGCTCGGCTAAGCCTTCCAGCACGTCAGCAACGTTTTTCTTTACTGTTTCTGGCGTAATGCCGTTTGCTTCATTATGGGCCATTTGCTTTTCACGGCGGCGATTGGTTTCGGTCATGGCACGCTTCAAGGAACCGGTCATTTGGTCGGCATAGAGCAATACGCGACCCTCAGCGTTACGTGCGGCGCGGCCAATGGTTTGCACCAGTGACGTTTCGGAACGCAAAAAGCCTTCCTTATCGGCATCGAGAATGGCGACCAGCGCGCATTCGGGAATATCCAAACCTTCGCGCAACAGATTAATGCCAACCAAAATATCAAACGCGCCGAGCCTTAAATCACGAATGATCTCGATACGCTCCAAGGTGTCGATATCTGAATGCATATAGCGCACACGCAAGCCCTGCTCATGCATATATTCGGTCAAATCTTCGGCCATTTTCTTGGTCAGCGTGGTCACCAAAACGCGCTGGCTTTTCTTCGCCAATTCATGGCATTCGGCGATGAGATCATCGACTTGGGCGGTGGCTGGACGAATTTCGCAAGTTGGGTCAATCAAGCCGGTCGGGCGAATGACTTGCTCGACAAAAACCCCGCCGGTGCGCTCCATTTCCCACGGGCCCGGCGTGGCGGATACATGCACTGTTTGCGGCCGCATAATGTCCCATTCTTCAAATTTCATCGGCCGATTATCGACACAAGACGGCAGACGGAAGCCGAACTCGGCCAGTGTCGATTTGCGACGGAAGTCACCGCGAAACATGCCGCCGATTTGGGGAATGGTGACATGGCTTTCATCGGTGAAGACCAGCGCATTGTCGGGCAAATATTCAAATAAAGTGGGCGGCGGTTCGCCTGGCTTGCGCCCCGTCAAATAGCGCGAATAATTTTCAATACCGGCGCAAGAGCCAGTTGCCTCAAGCATTTCCAAATCGAAATTGGTACGCTGCTCGAGCCTTTGTGCTTCCAGCAAGCGACCGGCCGCTTCAAATTCCTCCAGTCGCGTTTTCAATTCATCTTGAATGCCGACCATTGCCTGCTTCAAAGTCGGGCCGGGCGTCACATAATGCGAATTGGCATAGAGCCGGACTTTTTCCAAATCGCTCGATTTCTGTCCTGTTAGCGGGTCAAACTCGGTCAGGCTGTCAATCTCATCACCAAATAATTCAATGCGCCATGCGCGGTCTTCATAGTGTGCCGGAAAAACGTCAATCGTATCGCCACGCGCCCGAAAATCGCCGCGCGCAAAAACTATATCATTGCGTCGATATTGCAGCGCCACCAAATCGGCGAGCAATTGTGTGCGCCCGATTTCCATGCCTTTTTCAAGCTGCAGCGTCATGCTGGTGTAGCTTTCCACTGAGCCAATGCCGTAAATGCAAGACACGGAAGCGACAATAATTACATCGTCGCGCTCCAATAGCGCGCGCGTCGCCGAGTGGCGCATACGGTCAATCTGCTCGTTGATATTACTTTCTTTTTCAATATAAGTGTCGGTGCGCGGCACATAGGCTTCGGGCTGATAATAGTCGTAATAAGAAACAAAATACTCGACCGCGTTTTCAGGGAAAAAGCCTTTAAATTCGCCGTAAAGCTGCGCAGCCAGTGTTTTATTGGGGGCCAAAACAAGGGCCGGGCGCTGGGTGCGCGCAATAACCTGCGCCATCGTGAAAGTTTTGCCACTGCCGGTCACACCAAGCAGCACTTGGTCGCGTTCTTCTTCCTTGATGCCATCAACCAGCTCTTCTATGGCTTGCGGCTGGTCGCCGGCCGGATCAAACTCCGAGACCATTTTGAAAGCCCGCCCGCCCTCGGTCTTTTCAGGCCGATTGGCTCGATGCGGTATAAAGTCGACAAGCTGTGCGTCGCTCAGCCCCGGCTCTAGCACCGGTGCCAACCCACCTCGCCCAGTTATGGATTTTTGTTCTTTCATGCACCTAACATAGCGCGAAAAAACCAGTGACCCAAGAAGTGAGCGGCGCTGAGTCTTTTAGCTTGGTAAACTGCTTGCACGCTTGTCGGCCAATTTTCCATCTTGCGATTGAACCACAGCCAGGCCAGCTCATCGTCTTCAATGAGTTGCGGCGCCTTACGGATAAAGGCCACGGCGTGCGCCAGCGCTTGGTCAACCGGCCTAGCCTGGAGGAGCAAATAGAGCGCCGGATCAACCAGCGCCGGGTAGGTAAATAATATCGTCATCAGATTGTCGCAGACCTAAAGAGTTAAGGCAGGCTTTGCTTCTTGTCTTTGCCATCCCTTAGGCGTAGTTTGCGCGCAATAGACCGTCATAGCAAGGAGTTTTGAAATGTCGTCTTTTCTCGCTGAGAGCCTCGCACGGGTAAAACCCTCTGCCACAATGGCGGTGACCGACATGGCGCGGCAATTGCGCGCCGCCGGACGCGATGTTATCGGGCTGGGTGCCGGCGAGCCAGATTTCGACACGCCGGAAAACATCAAGCAAGCGGCGATAGAAGCGATCGCTCGTGGCGAGACGAAATATACTGCCGTGACTGGCATTGATGAGCTTAAGCAAGCGATTTGCGACAAATTCAAGCGCGACAATAATCTCGATTATGAACCGGCACAGGTGTTTGTTGCACCGGGCGGCAAGCCAGTGATTTATGATGCCATGATGGCGACACTAAACCCGAGCGATGAGGTGGTTATCCCAGCGCCCTATTGGGTCAGCTATCCTGATATTGTTAATCTGGCCGGGGGCACGCCGGTGGCGGTCGAAACCCGTGCCGAAGATGGTTTCAAGTTGCAGCCGGAAGACCTTGATGCAGCGATTACCCCGAACACCAAATGGTTTATTTTCAACTCGCCCTCCAATCCGTCAGGTGTAGCCTATTCTGCTGAGGAGTTGAAAAAGCTAACCGACGTTCTGGTCAAGCATCCGCATGTGTGGATTTTGACCGACGATATGTATGAGCACTTGGTCTATGACAATTTCGTATTCGCGACACCGGCGCAGGTTGAGCCGCAGCTTTATGAACGCACGCTGACCATGAACGGCGTCTCGAAAGCTTATTGCATGACGGGTTGGCGCATCGGCTATTGCGCGGGCCCGCAGCAGCTGATTAAGGCAATGACCAAAATTCAGTCGCAATCGACTTCTAACCCGACCAGTATCAGCCAATGGGCGGCGCTGGAAGCGCTGACCGGCCCTCAGGACTTTATCGCTAAGCATAATGAGCATTTTAAACGCCGCCGCGATTTGGTGGTGAAAATGTTGAACGAGGCTCACGGCATTAAGTGCATCACGCCGGAAGGCGCGTTTTACGTTTATCCAAGCTGCGCTGGTTGCATCGGCAAAACGGCGCCAGACGGCACGACGATTGATGGCGATGAAGCTTTTGCCAAAGCGCTGCTGGAGGCGGAAGGTGTGGCGGTTGTGCATGGCGAAGCTTTTGGGCTTTCACCTTTTTTTAGAATTAGCTACGCCACATCAGATGAAAATCTGGTTGAGGCATGCAAACGAATCCAGCGTTTTTGTGTTTCACTAAAATAATAACGGAGCTCGTTACGAGAAAAAACGCTATTTGGCATGTCTGTTTTGACGCTGGCTGCATGCGCACCAAGCAGTTTTACCGAAATCATTGCCCCGACATTGATGCCGCCGGCCAATTTTGGCCAAATATCGCTGCGAGCAATTGGGCTTGGCCTGAAATAAAAATTGATTGCTCAAGCAATTTGGGCAAATCTTCGCGGCGCGGGCGGAAGAGCGCAAAGCCGCTGTCGGGGCGACACGCAACACCTCAAGTGTTTCCATAAATAATGACAAATAATTGGCCGAACGCGTTCTGCTAATTTAACTTTACCGTAGCGATAAATGCCTAATGCCTTTTGAAACATACCCGAAGCCATATCATGTAGGTGGCGTGTGTGATTAATGTTTTTTTGAGCAGGTTTGGCCTTGTGGCCCGCATCCGCAAACGGGTCTACAACCTCCGGAAGGCAGTTGAGCGTATTCTTACCAGACGTTCGTTATATTATCCGCGACTGAGTTCACGCATCGCGCCATCCAGCCCCTCAAGGGTCAGCGGATACATGCGGTCATTGAACAACTGCTTGATAATCTGCAGGCTCGCCGTGTGTTCCCAATAGCGTTCGCCCAGCGGGTTAAGCCAGACACAATTTTCATAAATATCGGTCACCCGTTTCAGCCACAGTGCCCCCGGCTCTTCATTCCAATGTTCCACACTGCCGCCCTCATAGGTCACTTCATAGGGACTCATGCTGGCATCGCCGACAAAAATCACTTTGTAATCGCTGCCATAAGTATGCAGCACATCCCATGTGTCCATTTTCTCAGTATGGCGGCGCATATTGTCCTTCCACACACCCTCGTAAAGGCAATTATGGAAGTAGAAATATTCCATATTCTTGAACTCGCTGCGGGCCGCCGAAAACAGCTCTTCGCAGAGGCGAATATGCGGGTCCATCGATCCGCCAATATCGAAAAACACCAGCACTTTCACTTTGTTGCGGCGCTCCGCAATCAGCTTGATGTCGAGATAGCCGGCATTGGCGGTTGATTTAATCGTGTCGTCAAGATCGAGCATATCGGCCTCGCCATCGCGGGCAAATTGGCGCAAGCGCCTGAGCGCGACTTTAATATTGCGCGTGCCAAGTTCGACCGAGTCGTCGAGGTTCTTATATTCGCGCTTGTCCCAAACCTTCACCGCTTTGAAGTTTTTGTTTTTGTCTTGGCCAATGCGCACGCCCTCCGGATTATATCCGTCTGAGCCGAAGGGCGAGGTGCCGCCCGTGCCGATCCATTTATTGCCGCCTTCATGGCGGCCCTCTTGTTCCTCGAGGCGCTTTTTCAGCTCCTCCATAATTTTGTCCCAGCCGCCAAGCTTCTCAATCTCGGCTTTTTCTTCTTCGGTGAGGAATTTTTCGGTCAGCGTTTGCAGCCAGTCTTCGGGAATTTCGGCAGTATCGCCTTCGCCCAGACTTTCAAGCCCCTTAAACACATGGCCGAATACTTGGTCGAACTTGTCGAGATTGCGCTCATCTTTTACCAATGCCGATTTCGACAAATAGTAAAATTCCTCGACATTATTATCGATGACATCATGGTCGAGCGCTTCCAAGAGCGACAGATATTCTCGCAAGGAGACCGGCACATTGGCCGACTTCAACTCGTGAAAAAAATTGACGAACATATGGTTCGCTCCCGTTTAACCGCCCTAATTTCGTTCGCGACGCGCCAAAAAGGCAAGGCGCTCAAACAAATGCACATCTTGCTCATTTTTGATGAGCGCGCCATGCAGCGGTGGAATCATCTTACCCGCATCTTGCTCGCGCAGCGTCTCAGGGTCAATATCTTCATTCATCAGCAGTTTCAGCCAGTCCAGCAATTCAGAGGTGGACGGCTTTTTCTTAAGGCCCGGCACGTCGCGCACTTCATAAAAAGAGCTGAGCGCGCTTTTCACCAAACGGTCTTTAATGTCTGGATAATGTACATTGACGATTTGGCTCATCGTGTCGGCATCGGGGAATGAAATATAATGGAAGAAGCAGCGGCGCAGGAACGCGTCCGGCAATTCTTTTTCATTGTTTGACGTGATGATGACCAGCGGCCGTTGCGCCGCCTTAATCGTCTCGCCCGTCTCGTAGACATAAAATTCCATGCGGTCGAGTTCTTGCAGCAAGTCATTGGGAAATTCGATATCGGCTTTGTCAATCTCGTCAATTAACAGCACCACGCGCTTGTCTTGCTCAAAGGCTTCCCAAAGTTTGCCTTTATTAATGTAGTTTTTTACATCCTTCACGCGCTCATCGCCCAATTGGCTGTCGCGCAAGCGGGTGATGGCGTCATATTCATACAAGCCCTGCTGCGCTTTGGTGGTTGATTTAATGTGCCAGGTGATGAGCTTCATATCCAACGCTTTGGAGACTTCCTCGGCCAGCACGGTTTTACCGGTGCCCGGTTCACCCTTAATCAATAACGGACGCTCCAGCGTTAACGCGGCATTAACCGCAATGCGCAAATCTTCCGTGGCAATATAATTCTCGGTACCCTGAAATTTTTCGGTCATGAATCTTCCCATTTTTTGGCCTGACGGCAGAACAACCCGTTAAGGGTCACATATGGCGGCTGAGAGTAAGGGCAAGGGCAGGACGGTGCAAGCCCATATTGGCGGCGCGAGACGGTTTATCGCGGCTTGATTTTAAGTCTAAGATTGCATATAGAAAATGCGCCTGCCATTTGGCAGGGGATGTAGAAGAGACTTTTTCAAAGAGGGCCACATGGCGACGCGGCTACCGAAAAATTATGTCCCAACCGATAAGGAACCGTTCATGAATGCCAAGCAGCGCGAATATTTTCGCCGTAAGTTGGTTGATTGGAAGGAAGACATCATAAAAGGTACGAAAGAGACTGTTATCGGGCTGCAAAATGAAAGCGTGCAGCACCCGGATGATGTTGACCGCGCCAATTCGGAAGCCGAGAAACAGCTTGAGCTGCGCACCCGCGACCGCCATCGCAAGCTCATCAATAAAATCGATTCGGCGTTGCGCCGCATTGAAGACAAGACTTACGGCTATTGCGAAGAAACCGGCGAGCCGATTAGCCTGAAACGGCTAGATGCGCGGCCGATTGCCACTTTGGGGCTGGAAGCGCAAGAGCGACACGAGAAACGCGAGCGCGTTTATCGCGACGACTGATTCTCTTAAACCTTTGGGATTTGGTCCCATTCATCACTTATTCACAGTGCCGTTTTCTTGGAAAGTACAATAAAAACAGAGTGTTAAAATTGTTCTGGACAAATAGAACAAAATAAGAACATAATGTCGCATTGCTCGCCATGACGAGCTATGAAATAACGGAGGAGACATTATGGCTGAAGTGGTGAATCTCATGGAAAAGAGTGAAGAGAAGAAAAAGGCGCTGGAAGCAGCCCTTTCTCAGATTGAGAAAAATTACGGTAAAGGCTCGGTAATGAAGCTGGGCGACCCGGAAAATGTGGTGGAAATTGAAGCCATCTCGACCGGTTCGCTAGGCTTGGACGTGGCGTTGGGTATTGGCGGTCTGCCGAAAGGCCGGATTATCGAAATTTACGGGCCGGAAAGCTCCGGTAAAACGACTTTGGCGCTGCATACGGTGGCCGAAGCGCAAAAAACAGGCGGCATTTGTGGCTTTATTGATGCAGAGCACGCGCTCGACCCGGCCTATGCCAATAAGTTGGGCGTCAATATTGAGGAATTGCTGATATCGCAGCCTGATAATGGCGAACAGGCTTTGGAAATTGCAGATACATTGGTGCGCTCGGGCGCCGTCGATGTGTTGGTCATTGACTCGGTCGCCGCTTTGACGCCGCGCGCCGAATTGGAAGGCGATATGGGCGACAGTCTGCCGGGCCTGCAAGCCCGTTTGATGAGTCAAGCGCTCAGAAAGCTAACCGGTTCAATTTCGCGTTCCAATACAATGGTGATTTTCATCAACCAAATTCGGATGAAAATCGGTGTCATGTTCGGTTCGCCGGAAACCACGACAGGCGGCAACGCACTGAAATTTTATTCGTCTTGCCGTTTGGACATTCGCCGCATCGGCGCAATCAAAGATCGCGATGAAGTTATCGGCAACCAAACTCGCGTCAAAGTGGTGAAAAACAAAGTGGCGCCGCCTTTCCGCGTTGTTGAATTTGATATTCTCTATGGCGAAGGCATTTCGAAAATGGGTGAGTTGATTGACCTTGGTGTGAAAGCCAATGTGGTTGAGAAATCGGGCAGCTGGTATAGCTATGGTCCGCAGCGCATCGGGCAGGGTAAGGAAAACACCCGTAAATTCCTTATCGAGAACCCCGATATTGCCGCGGAGATTGAAGAAAAAATCCGCGCCGATGCTGGTCTGATTGATATCGAGGCTTTGACGCATGATGAAGCCAAAATGGCTGAAGACCAAGATGAAGAACCACCCGTCGAAGAGGTGGCGGGATAATCCCACCCCTATCGGATATGGAAGGCCCGGCATTTGCCGGGTCTTTTTTCTTTGGCTTAAGCTGTTGAAAGTTTTCTTTACTGCAGCGTTTTTGTCTGTTTTGGGACGCATAGATGCGCCGCTAATGCTTGTCGCTCCGCCTCGGAGCGGTTACAACAGCGTAGGAGTTAGAGAAATATGTCGACAGGTTTGGCTGATATCCGCAGCGCATTTTTGGACTTTTTCGGTGAAAGAGAGCATGAGGTTGTCGCCTCAAGTCCGCTTGTACCGCTAAATGATCCGACACTTTTATTCACCAATGCGGGCATGGTGCCGTTCAAAAACTATTTTACTGGGCAAGATTTGCCGCCTTATCCGCGCGCTGCATCCTCACAAAAATGCGTGCGCGCCGGCGGCAAACATAATGACCTGGACAATGTTGGCTATACGGCCCGCCATCACACATTTTTTGAAATGCTCGGCAATTTTTCTTTTGGCGATTACTTCAAGGAAGAGGCGATTGAGTATGCTTGGCAGTTTTTGACCAAGGAATTGCAAATTCCGACTGAAAAGCTGCTCGCCACGGTCTATGCCGAAGACGATGAAGCGTTTGATTTATGGCGTAAAATAGCCGGTCTACCGGAACAGAAAATCATTCGTATTGCAACGTCGGATAATTTTTGGGCGATGGGTGACACCGGTCCGTGCGGCCCGTGTTCGGAAATCTTTTACGATCACGGTGAAGCGATTGGCGGCGGCCCGCCGGGCAGCCCCGATGAGGATGGCGATCGTTTTATCGAAATTTGGAATCTCGTCTTTATGCAATTTGAACAACAGGCTGACGGCACGCGCATTGATTTACCGAAACCGAGTATCGATACCGGCATGGGGCTGGAACGTATTGGTGCGCTGTTGCAAGGTAAGCATGATAATTATGACACAGACCTTATCTACCATTTGATTGAGGCCTCGGCCGACCATTCCGGCCAAGCCATAGACAAAAACCATGCGGTCAGTCACCGTGTCATTGCCGACCATTTGCGCTCATCGGCCTTTTTGATTGCCGATGGTGTGCTGCCGTCGAATGAAGGGCGCGGCTATGTGCTGCGCCGCATCATGCGACGCGCCATGCGCCATGCGCATATGTTGGGTGCCAAAGAGCCGCTTTTATGGCAGCTTGTGCCGGCGCTGAAAACGCAAATGGCCGCCGCTTATCCTGAATTGGAGCGAGCCAGTGCGTTAATTGCAGAAACGCTGCGCCATGAGGAAGAACGTTTCCGCGATATGCTAGGGCGCGGCTTGAAATTGCTTGATGATGAGTTGGGCAAAATATCCGGCGACACATTGCCCGGCGATGTCGCATTCAAACTTTACGATACTTATGGTTTCCCGCTTGATTTGACACAAGACGCGCTGCGCGAGCGCAATTTGGCGGTCGATACGGATGGCTTTGATGCGGCAATGGAAAAACAGCGCGCCGAAGCGCGTGCAAATTGGAGCGGCTCGGGTCAAGAGGCGACCGAAGCGGTATGGTTTGATCTACGTAATGAGCATGGCGCAACGGAATTTGTGGGCTATCAATCAACCTTCGCCGAAGGTCAGGTTTTGGCCATTGTAAAAGACGGCAAGACGGTGACCAAGGCCAAGAAGGACGATGAGATTGCGCTCATGCTCAATCAAACACCGTTTTATGCTGAAAGCGGTGGCCAAGTCGGTGATACCGGCTTTCTATCTAATGAAGACGGGCTGAAAATTGACATTAACGATACACAAAAAATGCTCGGCGACGTGCATGTACTGTATGGCAAGGTGAGTGCTGGCAATATTGCTGTGGACGCTTTGGTGCATCAGCAAATTGACGGTGAGCGCCGCGATGCCATTCGTGCCAATCACTCGGCCACCCATTTGCTGCATGAGGCGCTGCGCCGTGTGTTGGGCGATCATGTCACGCAGAAAGGTTCGCTGGTTAATGAGCATCATTTGCGCTTCGACTTTTCCCATCCGCGCGCCATGAACGATAATGAAATCGATGAGGTTGAGGCGATGGTCAATAACATTATTCGCCAAAATGATGAAGTAGCGACGCGCTTAATGACGCCCGATGAAGCAATTGAAGCGGGTGCGCTGGCATTGTTTGGCGAAAAATACGGCGAAGAAGTTAGGGTTTTGTCTATGGGGCTGGGACGTGATGACAATAATGATGCTGCCTATTCGGTGGAGCTATGCGGCGGCACCCATGTGCGCCGCCTAGGTGATATCGGGTTGTTGAAAATCTCGCAAGAAGGGGCTGTGGCCTCGGGCGTGCGTCGCATTGAGGCCCGCACGGGAGACGGGGCTTTGAAACAAATTGCAGCGCATGACCATGTACTTTATGCAGCGACCAATGAGCTGAAAGTGGCGGTTGAAGATTTGCCGGCGCGGATTGCTAAATTGGTAGAGGAGCGCAAAAGCCTTGACCGCGAATTGACCGAGGTGAAGAAACAGTTGGCTTTGGCAGGTGCGGGCGGTCAGAGCGGCGGCGTAAAAACCGCCAGTCGCAATGTCAATGGAACAGAATTTATGGCGCGCTGTTTGGCGGGGTTGCCTGCCAAGCAATTGCGCGGTTTGGTCGATGAGGGCAAAAGCCAAATCGGTAGTGGCGTGGTGGTGTTTATTGGCATTGACGGCGACAAGGCAGGCATTGCCGTCGGCGTGACCGATGATTTGACCGATAAATATAGTGCAGTGGATTTGGTGCAGGCGGGCTCAGAGGCTTTGGGGGGCAAAGGCGGCGGTGGGCGTCCTGACATGGCGCTAGCCGGTGGCTCTAACATTGATGCGGCTGATACCGCCATTGCAGCCATTGAAAAACTGCTGTAGAGGCTAAGCCGACATCGCCTTTTCAAGATTTTCATTGAGCTTGTCGAGGAAGCCTTCCGTACTCAACCATTCTTGGCCTTCGCCTACCAGTAATGCCAAATCTTTAGTCATGGAGCCGCGCTCGACCGTGCTGACGCAGGTTTTCTCTAACGTCAGCGAGAAATTTGCCAGCGCTTCGTTCTTGTCCAATTCAGCACGTTTGGAGAGGCCACGCGTCCAGGCAAAGATTGAGGCGATGGAGTTGGTCGAGGTTTCCTCACCGCGCTGATGGGCACGATAGTGACGCGTCACTGTACCATGCGCCGCTTCGGCTTCCATTGTTTTACCGTCTGGCGTGAGCAATACGGAAGTCATCAAGCCGAGTGAGCCAAACCCTTGCGCCACCGTGTCGGATTGCACATCGCCGTCATAATTTTTGCATGCCCAGACAAATTTGCCGTTCCATTTCAAGGCGGCGGCGACCATATCGTCAATCAAACGGTGCTCATATTCAATGCCGAGTGTTTCAAATTTGTCCTTAAATTCGGTATTGAAAACCTCTTGGAACAAATCCTTGAAACGGCCGTCATAGGCTTTCATAATGGTATTTTTGGTCGATAGATAAAGCGGCCAGCCGCGGTCAACTGCATAAAGCATGCAAGCGCGGGCAAAATCGCGAATGCTGGCATCAAGGTTATACATGGCCATGGAGACGCCGCCGCCGGGGAAATCAAAAACATCAAATTCTTTGACCTCGCTGCTGTCTTCGGCTTCCCATTTCAGGGTTAACTTGCCTTTGCCCGGCACGACAAAATCAGTGGCACGATATTGGTCGCCAAAAGCATGACGGCCAATAACGATCGGATCGGTCCAGCCCGGCACAAGGCGCGGCACATTGCGACAAATTATCGGCTCTCGGAAAACCGTGCCGCCCAAAATATTGCGAATGGTGCCATTGGGCGAGCGCCACATTTCTTTTAGGCCAAATTCCTCGACGCGCGCTTCGTCAGGGGTAATGGTGGCACATTTCACGCCAACGCCGATTTCCTTAATCGCCTTAGCCGAGTCGATGGTAATTTGATCATTGGTGTCGTCTCGGGCTTCAATACCGAGGTCGTAATACTTCAAATCAATGTCGAGATAGGGCGTAATCAATTTATCCTTAATCATCTGCCAGATGATACGGGTCATCTCATCGCCATCGAGTTCTACGATTGGGTTTTCAACTTTTATTTTTGTCATATTGGCCCCCTCGCGCCCCGTGTTCCGTAAGTCATATAGCAAAATGCTTGCATTGATTAAAGCCCGTCTTTGGCTTATTTCACCTTAATGGAAAGAAAAAAGCCTTTACCGCCTGCGATAATTCTTGTCGGCGCCCAATTGGGTGAAAATATCGGCACGGTGGCGCGCGCCATGCTCAATTTCGGAATCTCCGATTTGCGTTTGGTTAGTCCCCGCCCGGGTTGGCAAATGGAGCGCGCCATTAAAGCGTCCGCCGGTGCTGAAGCGTTGATTGAAAATCACCGCCATTTTGACACGGTGGGCGCAGCGACGACCGATTTGGGCTATGTGGTGGCGACCACGGCGCGACAACGCGATATGGTCAAACCAGTAGTCACACCGGCCGCTATGGCGAGTGCCATGCGGGCGCGGCAATCGGACAGCGACCTGCAGAGCGGTATCTTGTTCGGCTGCGAGCGCACCGGCCTCGATAATGACGATATTTCAATGGCCGATGCAATATGCAGCGTGCCGCTCAACCCCAATTTTTCATCGCTTAATCTGGCGCAGGCCGTGCTGCTGATGGGCTATGAATGGTTTCAAAGCGGGGATACGACACCGGATGAAACACTTGAGCTGCATGACGCGCAACCGGCCACGCGTGGCGAGATAAATGCTATGTTCGCCCATTTGGAATCGGCACTGGATGCTGCCGGGTTTCTGGCACCGCCGGAGAAAAAACCGGCCATGGCGCGCAATATTAGAAATATCTTCAATCGCAGTGCTCTAACAGAACAAGATGTGCAGACGTTGCGCGGTATTGTGAACGCGCTTTTGCGCTGGCCGCGCGGTGCGCAAGATAAAGCATTAAAGCCGCGCGTCGCCGCCATTTCACGCGGTTTGCCCGACCCTGAGGCGACATCGGAAAACGCGCCCGAATTAGACAAAAATCCTGTTTGACATTGCGCGTGCCATGCGTATATTACGCGCCAACTGCGCGAAAAATCTCGCGCTTTTTATTTGAGCTAAGGTGAGGATAGCGCCGCATGAGCAAGCGCCTTTCGACAAAGTATAAAATTGATCGCCGCATGGGTGAGAACATTTGGGGTCGCCCGAAAAGCCCGGTCAACCGTCGTGATTACGGCCCTGGCCAGCACGGCCAGCGTCGCCGAGGCAAATTGTCGGATTTCGGCACCCAGCTGCGCGCTAAACAGAAGCTGAAAGGCTATTACGGCAACATTACCGAGAAACAGTTTAAAGGCATTTATGCTGAAGCTGTGCGCGTGAAGGGTGATACCAGCGAGAATTTGGTCGGTTTGTTGGAAAGCCGTTTGGATGCGGTAGTTTATCGCGCCAAATTCGTAACAACCATTTTCGCTGCGCGCCAGTTCGTCAATCACGGTCATGTGATGGTCAATGGCCGTCGCTGCAATATTCCAAGCCGCCGTCTGAAAATCGGTGATGTGGTTGAGGTTCGTGAGAAATCACGCAACCTCAATGTTGTTTTGGAAGCGATTCAAAGCGCTGAGCGTGAAGTGCCGGAATATATGGCGGTTGACCACAGCAAAATGACAGCGTTGCTGTCGCAAGTTCCGCAATTGGCTGACATACCGTATCCGGTTCAAATGGAACCAAACCTTGTTGTCGAGTTTTACTCGCGCAATTAGATCCTTTGATTTGAGCTATGGATCATATCGACAAAAAGCCTGCCGAATTTTGGCGGGCTTTTTTGCGTAAATCACTTTTTAGATGATTTCGATACCTTTTTCGTCGAGATAGGGACGCAGCTCGCCTTCTTCAAACATCTCTCGGATAATATCGCAGCCGCCGACGAATTCACCCTTCACATAAAGCTGCGGGATGGTCGGCCAATTAGAGAAGCTTTTAATGCCTTCGCGCAAATTTTCATCCTCCAGCACATTAACGCCCTTAAACGGAATGCCGACATGCGACAGGATTTGCACCACTTGGCCGGAAAAACCGCATTGCGGAAACACCGGTGTGCCCTTCATGAAAAGCACGACATCAGCACTGTCAATCTCGCCCTGAATGAAACTGTTTATATCGCTCATTTGCGTCTCCTTGGCATCGACTATGCGTTGTCCGGCGCGTCGGTTTGCAGCGCCAATGCGTGTAATTCATCTCCCATGCCGCCGTCAATTGCGTCATAGACCATTTTGTGTTGCTGCACGCGGGTTTTGCCCTTGAACGCGGCCGATACGACGCGCGCCGCATAATGGTCTCCATCCCCGCGCAAATCGGTGATTTCCACTTCCGCGTCTGGCAAAGCGGCGCGTATCATGTGTTCCAGTTCACCGGCGCTCATCGGCATGGCTAACCTCTATCCTTGCATCAGGGCCGGAAACCAGCCCTCATTCAGTTCATGCAATTGTGCAACTGATATGGTGACTGTATCACCGAATTTCAATTCTGCGCCAGTGGTGGCGCCGATTTTGTCAAGCGGCAAGTTATCCGCCAATGCTTCCAAATCAGCTGCCTTATCGGCGGTAACGGCCAGCACATAACGTGCTTGGTCTTCGCCGAACCAAAAGCCGATATCAGCTTCAACGCTAATATGCGCGCCGATATTATGCCCGATGCACATTTCTGCCAGTGCGACCGCCAGTCCGCCATCGGAAATATCATGCGCGGCGCTTAACAGGCCTTTGTCAATCGCTTGGCGGACAAATGTGCCATGAGCGGCCTCGCTTTGAAGGTCAACCGGCGGTGGCGCAAACACATCTTCATTGGCCAGTATATCGCGCTGATAAAGCGAGGCACCCAAATGGCCCTTGGTCTCGCCCAGAAGATAAATCTGCAAATCGTTCTCGGTGAAGCGATTGCCGACAGCTTTATCCAACTGTTTCAGCAGACCGACACCGCCAATCGCCGGGGTCGGCAGAATGCCGGTGCCATTGGTTTCATTGTAAAGCGATACATTGCCCGATACGACTGGGAAGTCGAGTGTGCGTCCGGCCTCGCCCATGCCTTCCAAGCAGCCTACAAATTGCCCCATAATCTCGGGACGTTCCGGATTGCCAAAATTGAGGCAATTGGTAATCGCCAAAGGCGTTGCGCCGGTCGCGCATATATTGCGATAAGCCTCGGCTACGGCTTGTTTGCCGCCTTCTACCGGATCAGCAAAGCAATAACGCGGCGTGACATCGGTGGATATGGCCAGAGCCTTCTGGGTGCCATGTACGCGCACCAAAGCGGCATCGCCACCCGGACCGGCCAGCGTGTCGCCCATCACCATGGAGTCATATTGTTCATAGACCCAACGGCGAGAGGCGATTTCTGATGAGGCCATCAGCGTGGTGAGCGCGGCGGCCATATCGGGCGCGTCATTGAGCAGGCTCTGGTCAAAGGCGGCGGCTTTCGGCGTTGGCTCATGCGGGCGGTCATATTCGGGCGCGCCATCGGCCAGAGGCCCTAATGGCATATCGGCAATTGTCTGCCCCTCATGGGTAACCAACATGCGTCCGCTATCGGTCAATTCACCGATAACGGCGAAATCCAGTCCCCAGCGGGAGAAAATCGTTTCCGCTTCCGGCTCGCGCCCGGGCTTCAGCACCATCAACATGCGCTCTTGGCTTTCCGACAACAGCATTTCATAGCCCGTCATATGGGTTTCGCGGCACGGCACTTTATCGAGATCGAGCAAAATGCCTACGCCGCCCTTATCAGCCATTTCTACCGAAGATGAGGTGAGACCTGCCGCACCCATATCTTGAATGCCGATAATCGCGTCTGAGGCCATGAGTTCCTGACACGCTTCCAGCAGTAGCTTCTCGGTAAACGGGTCACCGACCTGCACGGTGGGGCGCTTTTCTTCCGAGGCATCGTCGAATTCTGCTGAAGCCATGGTCGCGCCGTGAATGCCGTCGCGACCGGTTTTCGAACCGACATAGACGACTGGCGAACCAACACCTGTTGCGGCAGCGTAAAAAATCTTGTCAGTGCGCGCCACACCGACGCACATGGCATTGACAAGAATATTGCCATTATAACTTTTGTCGAAATTGATCTCGCCGCCAACCGTCGGCACCCCAATACAATTGCCATAGCCGCCTATACCGGATACGACACCGGCCACAAGGTGGCGGGTTTTGGCATGATCAGGCTGGCCGAAGCGCAGCGCATTGAGATTGGCAACCGGGCGTGCGCCCATTGTGAAAACATCGCGCATAATGCCGCCGACGCCGGTGGCTGCACCCTGATAGGGCTCGATGAAAGAAGGGTGATTATGGCTTTCCATTTTGAACACCGCCGCATCGCCGTCGCCAATATCAATGACACCGGCATTTTCGCCCGGACCTTGGATGACCTGCGGGCCATCGACCGGCAGTTCTTTCAACCATTTGCGCGATGATTTATACGAACAATGCTCCGACCACATGACCGAGAACACGCCCAATTCGGTATAATTGGGGGTGCGTCCCATATGATCGCACACCATTTGATATTCGTCAGGCGTCAGCCCATGCTCAGCGACAAGCGCCTCGGTGATTTCCGTGTCGTTAATATGGCTCACGATAAAGCCTCCACAATGCCGGAAAACATGCGCTTGCCGTCTTCACCGCCCAGCACGGTCTCGGCGCGTCGTTCAGGATGCGGCATCATGCCGACAATACGGCCCGACGGATCGCAAATTCCGGCAATATCGAGGCAGGCGCCATTTGGATTGTCGCCTTCTGCATAGGTAAAGGTAATACAATCCTCGTCTTGCAAACGTTTCAGCGTATCATCATCAGCGAAATAATTGCCTTCATTATGCGCCACAGGCACGATGATTTCTTCGCCAGCTTCATATTGCTTGGTGAACGCGGTTTTATTATTGGCTACATTGAGATGGGTATTGCGACAGACAAAATTCAGCCCCTTATTTTGCATCAAAACGCCGGGCAAAAGGCCGCATTCGGTAAGCACTTGAAAGCCATTGCAAATGCCCAAAACAGCAGCGCCTTTTTCGGCCTGCAACAACACTTCGCGCATAATCGGGCTATTGGCTGCCATAGAGCCGCAGCGCAAATAATCGCCATAAGAAAACCCGCCGGGCAGAACAATCAAATCGCTTTTCGGCAGTTCGCTATTGCCATGCCACGCCATAAGCGGTGCTTTGCCCGTTGCCGCTTCAATGCATACGGCAACATCGCGGTCGCAATTTGACCCGGGGAATACAATCACCGAAGCCTGCATGTCAGGCCTCACCATCAAGATGGATTTGGTAATTTTCAATTACCGTATTGGCAAGCAGCTTCTCGCACATATCGGTGAGCGCAGCCTCGGCCTTTTTAGGGTCGCTTTCAGCCAGATTGACCTCAATTAGCTTGCCTTGGCGCACTTCATCAACGCCGCCAAAGCCCAACTGACCCAGCGCATTTTCAATGGCCTTGCCCTGAGGGTCCAGCACCCCGTTTTTCAAGGTAATGTGAATGGTTGCTCTCATAATGTCTCAAGCCTCTTCAATATTGCTCATTAAGCCCAGCCGCTCGGCGACTCGCTGATAGGCATCTATCATGCCGCCTAGATCTTGTCTGAAGCGGTCTTTATCCATTTTCTCATGCGACCCGACATCCCATAGCCGACAGCTATCGGGGCTGATCTCATCGGCTAGCACAATGCGCGTGCCGTCATCGTTCTGGACGCGCCCGAATTCCAGTTTGAAGTCGACTAGGCGAATGCCGACATCGGCAAAAATTTCAACCATGCGCTGATTTATTTTCTTGGCCAGATTGACGATTTCCACCAGTTCCTCGGCGCTGCACCAGTCAAAAACTGCAATATGGTCTTCGCTGATTAGCGGGTCGCCCAGCACATCATCTTTATAATAAAACTCGACCAGCGGACGCGGCAGGGCATCGCCCTCGGTCAGCCCCAACCGCTTGACCAGCGAACCGGCAGCGACATTGCGCATCACCACTTCCAGCGGAATAATTTCGGCGGCGTGAATAAGCTGCTGGCGCGGGTTTATCGTTTCGATGAAATGGGTCGGCACGCCGATTTTCTCAAGCTCCGAGAAAATAAATTCGGAAATGCGCAAATTGAGAATGCCCTTGCCGACCATGATTTCATGCTTTGCAGCATTAAAGGCGGTGGTGTCATCTTTGAAATATTGCACCAGCGTGCCGTCTTCAGGGCCTTCAAAAAGCACCTTGGCCTTACCCTCATAAATGCGACGACCCTTGGGCATATCATGCGACATAAATTGTCTCCGTCAGATGAACGATAAATTAATTAATGCGGCCGATTCGAGCAATTAAGATTCACCGAAAACGCGGTTAAAAATTGTATCGACATGTTTGAAGTGATAGCCGAGATCAAACAGTGCTTCCAAATCCGCATTGCTCAGCACCACCTCCTCATCGGCTTTCAGCAGGTCAAGAAACTGTCCTTCGCCGCGCCATACCGGCATGGCATTGCGTTGCACCAACCGATAAGCGTCCTCGCGGCTGACACCGGCTTGCGTCAAAGCCAACAGCACCCGCTGCGAATGTACCAAGCCGCCCAGCTTGTCGAGATTGGCCTGCATGCGCTCGGGATAAACGACAAGGTTGTCGACAACATTGGTCAGGCGCACGAGCGCGAAATCTAGCGTGATGGTAGCGTCAGGGCCAATCATTCGTTCGACCGAGCTATGCGAAATATCGCGTTCGTGCCACAGCGCGACATTTTCCATCGCGGGCACAGCCATGCCGCGCACCAGCCGCGCTAGACCGGTTAGGTTTTCGGTCAAAACCGGATTGCGTTTATGCGGCATGGCAGAGGAGCCTTTTTGGCCTTCCGAGAAATATTCTTCCGCTTCCAACACTTCGGTGCGCTGCAAATGACGCACTTCAGTAGCCAGTCTTTCCATTGATGAGGCAATGACGCCCAAAGTGGCAAAGAACATGGCGTGGCGGTCGCGCGGAATGACTTGAGTCGAGACCGGCTCAATCTCCAAGCCCATAGCATCGGCAACATGCGCTTCTACCGATGGGTCAATATTGGCGAATGTGCCGACTGCGCCGGAAATAGCACAGGTGGCTACCTCCTTGCGCGCCGCCAGCAAACGGTCGCGGCAGCGGTCAAATTCGGCATAGGCTTGCGCCAATTTCAGGCCAAAAGTCGTCGGCTCGGCATGAATGCCGTGGCTGCGCCCGATTGTGGCCGTCATTTTATGTTCCATAGCGCGCTTTTTTATGGCCGCGAGTAAAGCGTCCATATCGTCGAGCAAAATATCGCTGGCGCGCATAAGCTGCACATTGAAACATGTATCCAGCACGTCTGATGAGGTCATTCCTTGGTGGACAAAGCGCGCTTCCGGCCCGACATGCTCCGACAGGCTGGTCAGAAAGGCGATGACATCATGTTTGACCTCGCGCTCAATCTCGTCAATACGGTCAACGTCAAAGCCGCCTTTTTCGCGAACCGCTTTCGCCGCATCCTCCGGCACAATGCCCAGTTTCACCATCGCATCAAGGGCGTGGGTTTCAATTTCCAGCCATATCGAGAAGCGGCTTTCGGCCTTCCAAAGGGCGGTCATATCGGGGCGGGCATAGCGTGGAATCATTAGATGTCTCCTTGTCGTTTCGACTTACCAGAGTCGGACGAGCGGTGAAAGACGGGCCCCGGCTTTTAGCAGTGGAACAATTTTTTTTATTTTTCGAATTTCGTTTATTATCAAAACGCTTTCGACTTTGCGTCCGCATTGTGAGAGTGAAGATGACCGGGTCTTGGGTCTTTCGCTTTCTTGGCAAGTGTTGGTTTTTGTGTTTTTTTCCCGCACATTGGCCTTCTAGTCGGACGGGTTTTTATGCGGTGTATCGCTGCCGTTAAGCGATTTGGTGAAGATCTCGCAGCCGCTGGCGGTAACGCCGACCGAATGCTCATATTGCGCCGACAAAGTGCGGTCGCGGGTGACGGCGGTCCAACCGTCACCAAGAATTTTAACGGCCGGTTTGCCGAGATTGAGCATGGGCTCAATAGTGAAGAACATGCCCTCGCGCAAGGTCAGCCCTTCGCCGGAGCGTCCATAATGCAGAATGTTTGGCGTGTCGTGGAATATACGCCCCAAGCCATGTCCGCAAAAATCCCGCACAACGGCAAAGCGCTGCACTTCTGCATAAGATTGAATGGCATGGCCGATATCGCCCAAAGTCGCGCCTGGACGCACCGCCTCAATGCCTTGCATCATTGCGTCATAGGTCGCATCCATTAGCTTTTGCGCTTTTACCGAAGTTTTGCCGAGCGCATACATGCGGCTATGGTCGCCGTGCCACCCCTCATAATAAAGCGTCACATCGACATTCATAATATCGCCGTCGCGCAGCACTTTGTCGCTCGGTATACCGTGGCAAACGACATGATTGATGGAGGTGCAAATGGATTTCAAAAAGCCGCGATAATTAAGCGGGGCTGGGACGGCGCCCAAATCGCGAATGATTTCCAACGCTTTATCGTCGAGAAAACCGGTTGTCACGCCCGGTTTAACAAATTCACCCAGCATATCCAACGTTTGCGCCGCCATGCGGCCAACCATCCGCATGCCTTCAAAATCCGCTTCTGTATGGATTTTGATTTGGCCCGTATTCTTCAACGGTGCGAGGCTGGCTTCGATAAAGTTCATTCTTCTTCTCCGATCCGTTCAATACCACATTGGCGCGCTGCCTGTCGATAAGAGTGCGATATGCGGCTTGTCATATGGCGTTCAGAAGCTAAATTGCGGCGAAGAAGGACAATTTCAATGACAGATAAGAAACAAATTACTGCCGCCATGCTGATTATCGGCAATGAAGTTCTGTCTGGGCGCACGCAAGACAAAAACCTCGCCTTTGTCGGCAATGCACTTGGCGAGATTGGTATTGATGTGAAAGAAGTGCGCATCGTACCCGATGAGCAAGACGAGATTGTAGATGCGGTCAATGCGCTGCGCGCGAAATATACTTATGTCTTTACCTCGGGCGGTATTGGTCCGACGCATGACGATATTACCGCCGATTGCATTGCGGCGGCTTTTGGTGTGTCGCTGGATATGCATCCGCTGGCCACGCAATTATTGGAAGCGCATTATGAGGCGCAGGGCATTGAGTTTAACGCGGCGCGCGCCCGCATGGCGCGCATTCCTGACGGTGCCAGCTTGATTGACAATCCGGTCTCGACCGCGCCCGGCTTTCGCATCGACAATGTGCATGTGATGGCCGGTGTGCCGAAAATCATGCAAGCGATGATGGAAAATATTTTGCCGACTTTGGAAGGCGGCGAAAAACTGTCTTCCGTCACCATTACCGCGCAAGTACCGGAAGGCTCGATTGCCGGAGCGATGGAAAAACTGCAAGGCGAGTATCCGTATGTCAGTATCGGCTTGTATCCGTTTTACGGTGCTGATGGCGCAGGCGTCAGCGTGGTGGCGCGTGGCCGCGATGTGGCCGCACTGGCCGAAGTTGAGGCGGCGGTGAAGCAGCAATTCACTGATATGGGCATGGCCTTGATTGAGCGCCCGCCACCGGCCGAGTTTTTGAAGGGTTAAAGAAAAAACCTAACAAAAAATTTAATTTTCTTTTGCCGTGAATATGCGCAGAGTGTGTCTACTAACTAGGGAGGTTCTTATGAAAAAGACTGTTTCTGCTCTGGCTGTAGCCGCCATGTTCGCTCTGCCGAATGCCGCCGTTGCCTTGAACTCAAGCTTTGATGCCATGTCACAATCGGGCAACCACAAATTCTATGTGTGGTGCACTGGTAAAGAGGACTACACCGCCACGCAAGCCGGCGATAATGCAAAAGCCGCGCAAGCTGCTGTTGCTTCAAAAGCCGGTAGCAAGTGCTGGCCGGTATGGCAAGGTCTGGAAAACTAAGCTTTTCGTCCTACATCGATCAACGGCGGTCTCTTAGGCCGCCGTTTTTCTGTGTGTTGACGAAAGAGGCGGAAATTCAAATGTCGGCATTGGCGGGGCTTGCACTGATATTCGGTTTGGCTGTGTTGCTGTCGGCCTGCGGTAGCAATGTCGGGCGGCCGCTCGGCGGCGATGCGCCCTATCATCATTTGGAAAACGGATTTCGCAATCCGCCTGACAGTCCCAGGCGCTCGATTCCATTTACTCGGCGCATGAAGTTTTTTGGCCAAGCCATATGGCGCAACGCAGTCAGTGAAGCGCCCAGCATTCCGCCCGACCATGCGATAAAGCGCGACGCGGCCAAGGTGCAATTGGCAGCTATGGGTGATGATGATTTCGTCAGTTGGATTGGCCATGCAACATTTCTGGTGCGCCTTGATGGCGTAAATGTGCTGACCGACCCGGTGTTTTCACGCCGTGCCAGCCCGATATCCTTCACCGGCCCGGCGCGGCTTGTGCCGCCCGGCCTGTTAATCGAGGATTTGCCACCGATTGATGTGGTGGTCATCAGCCACGCTCATTATGACCATCTCGATACGGCAACGCTCGACAAGCTACCCAATAAGAAGCGCATTACCGCCGTGGTGCCGCTGGGGCTGGGCAAATATTTCGAGGGCTATGGGAATGTGCTCGAGGTTGATTGGTATGATGAGGTGAACCTGCCGTCGGATAATGGCGAGTTCAAACTGACTGCTTATCCGGCCGTGCATTGGTCAAACCGCTCACTATTCGACATTAACCGCACTTTGTGGATGTCTTACGGCTTTTCTGCCGGTGGCCGTTCCGTGTTTCATACCGGTGATACCGAAACCCATCCCAGCCTTTTCAGGGAAATTGGCCAACATATGGAAGACAAACATGGCGGCTGCGATCTCGGTCTGATGAGCATTGGCGCCTATGCGCCCCGCGACTTCATGCGTGGCGCGCATATGGACCCAGAAGGCGGCGTTGATATGGGCCGCGAGGTCGGCTGCAAGCGCATGGTGCCGATGCATTGGGGAACGTTTATTTTGTCTTTTGAACCGTTTGACGAACCGCGCCAGAGATTTGTCGAAGCAGCCGGTAATCAGGCGTTAGTGATGAAAATCGGCGAAACCCTCAAAATGCAGGATATTTCCAACTGACGGCGCGGCAATTCATGCTATAGAAAACGCGTTCCTGCGGGGCCTCGTGGTGGAATTGGTAGACACAGCAGACTTAAAATCTGCGGCTCGGTTAGAGCGTGACGGTTCGAGTCCGTCCGAGGCCACCACGCTGAAAGCGCTCGGCAGCTTTGCTCCCCCAGCGCGTCCTGCGCCAGTGCGGCGAACGCGTCAGTCATATCACTTGTCGAATATACAGCTTTGCAGGGTAAACCAATCACGACGCGCTGATGCGCCGCCCTTATTCTGTGTAAAGCGCGCGGTCGAGAAAGGTGCGAATGTCGGCGGCGGTTTGTTCGGGCATTTCTTCATGCGCCAAATGGCCCGCTTGCGGGTAGAGCTTCAACAGGCTGCCGATGATTTGCGTATTCATGGCAATGCCGTATTTCGGGTCAATGAGGCGGTCTTGCGAGCCCCAAACAAGCAGTGTCGCCGGATCAACGGCGCGCAATAGCGGTTCCAATGACGGTTCCAAATCGGCCTCGGAAAAACGTTTAATGCTGGCATCGCGCGACCCGGCCATGCGCAGCAATTCCCAATAGCGCGTCACCATTTCATCAGTAACGAAATTATCAGGGTCGGCAACAACGCCTTTCAGCGTGCTGGCGATCAGAAAACGAGGCGTGAAATAGCGCATCAGGCGCAGGGCGATACCAGAGCCGACAAGCGAGAAGGCACCGACCCCGCCATCGTCTTTATCGCGCCCCATGCCGCCCGAAGAGACCAGCACCAGGGCGTCCGTCTCGCGCGGATACATCAGCGCATAGCGCAGCGCCACTGCTCCGCCCATACTGTTGCCGGCCAAAGTGACGGACCTGAAATTATAAAGCTCAATAACCTCGCGGGCGAAATTGGCCATGGCGATATTGGAATAATCTTCCTTCGGTGTAGCACCGGTAAGGCCGTGACCGGGCAGGTCGAAGCTGATGAGTCGATAATCATCTTTTAATTGCGCGACTAGCGGTTCCCATGTATGCAGCGAGGAATTGGTGCCGTGCAAAAGAAACACTGGCGGTTTGTCTTTATCGCCCTGATCGCGAATATGCACTTCCGCGCCGGAAGGCAGGAAATAGAAAAATGATTTTTCATTAGCGTATTTGTCAATTAGTTCTTGTTTGGTCAAGTCTGTGGCAATCATCAAGCTGGAAAAAAGCAACAGCACGACAAAAAGGCCAATAATGGCCAGTAATGTGTAACCGACAGTCTGTAGAATTCTCCCCATAGCGCGTAAAGTGCGTCTGTTCGAGGCACATCGCAAGAAAATTTAGCGTTTGGGGTGGTTAGTTTTGGAACCGAAAACGGGTCGAGCAATAGGGGCAAACAATCTCATCTTCGCTGCCCATATCGAGATAAATATGCGGGTGGTCATAGGGCGGCTCGGCGCCGATACACTCAAACTCTTTAACCGACACAAAAATTTCCTGTGCGCCTTCATTATTGCTGATTTTCGGGGTCGCTGATTGCGCCATGATTTACCTCGATTGACTCGTGGGGTTTATAACCGCTTGCTTATGCCGGAGCAAGTATAGAGCCTTCAGATTTTCAGCAGCAACCGCAGCCGCCAAGCGCCGCATCGCCGTTTTCATGCCCGCCTTCGCCGTGCCATGCTTGCGCGATGGATTGGGCGGAAAATTCGGCTGTGGCGGCGAAGTCTTCTTTCGCTTGTTGCATCATTTTCTTGTCTGTCAACACATCAATCGCCGTCATGGCGAGCGACTTGGCACCGTCAATGACCGCTTTGTCGCCGCGCTCCGAACCGGCCCATTTGGCAAATTCCGGATTGTGAATCACCACGCTGGGCGGCGCACAGGCAATCATCGGGTGAATGGACGGAACGCGATGGCTGATATTGCCCATATCGGTCGAACCGGCACCGCTGCTCGGCATTTTTTCTAGCGGGAAGAAATCGCGGCCCAAGCTTTCGGCGTTTTGCTTGTAGCGCTCGGCAATTGCCCAGCTATCTTTAATTTCCAAATAATCGCCCAGCGCCCAGTCAATCTGCACCTTGCATCCGGCGGCCAGTGCGCCCGCCTCAAAGCAATTTTGCACGCGCGCCTTCAATTCGGCCAAAGCGAGACCGTTTTCGGCGCGCACGTAAAATGTGCCGACCGCATGGTCAGGCACAATATTGGGAGCCAATCCGGCTTCATTGAAAATGCCGTGAATGCGTTCGCTTTGTTTAATGTGCTGGCGCAATTGGGCAATCGACTGATAGGCTGTCACCAACGCGTCCAACGCATTGATACCGGCAAATGGCATGGCCGAGGCATGCGCGGCCTTACCCGTATAGGTGACGCGTACCTCATTGACTGCCAAGCTCGGCATGGTGATAAGGTCAATCCCCGCCGGGTGCACCATCATGGCCGCATCCAGCCCGTCAAACGCGCCTTGCCGCGCCATCAATTCCTTGCCATTGCCGCTTTCTTCAGCAGGGGTGCCTAGATAGCGCACTTTGCCGGGTAATTTGCCGTTCAGCTTGGCCAACGCCAAAGATGCGCCTAGGCCGGTTGTGGCGATAATATTATGCCCACAGGCATGGCCGATGCCGGGCAGGGCATCATATTCCGACAAAATACCGACTTCCGTGTCACCGTCACCGAAAGATGAAATAAACGCCGTTTCGAGCCCGCAAGCATGGCGTTCGACGATCAATCCGGCGGCTTCCACCTTGTCGGTCAGCAAGCCGTGGGCAAATTTTTCTTCAAAAGCGATTTCCGGCTTGGCGTGAATCGCGTGGCTGGCATCAACCAACTCATCGGCCATGCCGTCAATAATATCGCACACTTGTTTTTTCAGTTCGGCACTCATGGTGACGCTCCTATCCAATTTTAAATGGCATGCCCAACAGCATACCGGCATCGACAACCAGCAATTGACCTGTCACGTGGGCGCTGGCGCGACTGGCGAAAAACATAATCGGGCCTTTAATATCATCCGGTCCACCGGCGCGCCCCATCGGGGTGCCTTTGCGTTGGCCTTCGGCAATTTGTTCAAATACTTCAACACCAAAGGCGTTGCGAAACCAATCCGTGCCGACAAAGCCAGGGCACACCGCATTGACGCGGATATTTTCCGGCCCCAAAGAACGCGCCAGCGCCAATGTCGTTGAATTGAGCGCCCCTTTGGAGGCGACATAGGCGATTGAGGAGCCAATGCCGCGCACCCCGGCGACGGAGGAAATATTGACCACCGAGGGGGCATCGGATTTGGCGAGATGCGGGCGCGCATGTTTGATCATTTGATAGGGGCCGATAAGGTTGAGGGCATAAATTTGCTCAAAATCTTCGGCACTGAGCCCTTCCAAATCATCATGGTTCATGAATTTTGTTGTGCCGGCATTATTGACCAAAATATCCAGCCGACCCCATTCATCCATCGCCGCCTCGACCAATGTTTTGCAATTTGCGTCCTCCGAAACATCGGCTTTTATGGCAATCGCGTCGCCGCCTGCCGCTTTACAGGCGGCTACAACTTTTTCAGCCGCGTCGGCGCTTTTGGAATAATTAATGACCAATTTCGCGCCACCTTCGGCCATGCCAATGGCTGCGCCTTCGCCAATACCGGCAGAAGAGCCCGTAATAATTGCAACCTGATCCAAAAATTCCATTCTCAACTCCCCTTAAAGTTCGGCTTGCGCTTTTCCATAAAAGCGCGACGACCTTCTTCATAATCGGCACTGGCCAAGCAATCTGCAAGGCGTTTTTTTATCTCGGCGCTGTCGGCTTGTGGGTTGTCGAGAATAAATTTACTGGTCTGCAAACTCATTGGCGCATTGGCTGAAATTTGTGCCACCAATTCGGCCAGGGCGGCCTCAAAATCTTCGGCTGTTGCGGCCAAGGTAATCAGGCCGTTATTGAGCGCCTCATCAACGTTCAAATTGGCAGCGGTGAAAATAATCCGCTTGGCTTCCGATACCCCGACCAGTCGCGCCAGCTGATGCGTGGCATTGGCCGGATAAGCCAGACCCAACTTACCAGCAGGAATACCGAAACGGCTATCGGCGCGTGCCAGGCGCAAATCGCAAGCGGCGGCAAGGCCCAAGCCACCGCCAATGCAATAGCCTTCAATGGCCGCCAAACTGGGTATCGGGCAAGCGGCAATGGCATCAAAGGCGTCGACAGTCGCTCGGTCGAAATCCGATCCCTCAGGGCCGTCCAGCACTTCTTCGAATTGCGCAATATCGGCACCGGCAACAAAAGCCTTGCCGCCGACGCCGCGCAAGACGAGCAAGCGCATATTCTCAATCGCGGCAAATTTCTGAATCAGCGGGGCGATGGCCTGCCAGCCTTCAAGGTTGATGACATTATGCTTTTCGGGCAGGTTAAAAAGCACATGGCCGATAGTCCCTTTATCGGTTTCCTGCACACCGGCAATCAGCCGCTTGGCGCCGCTATCCATGGCTTGTGTGCCGGGCGGTAACAAATCGTTCATGTCTCTGCCTCATTGAAAAAAGCCAGCAAGTCGGGAAACACTTTGCCGTCTTGCAGCATAAATAAATGCCCCCCTTCATACAGGGTCAGCTTTGCATTGGGGATTTTACTTTCCAAAGCCTGCATGGCTGCGGGCTTGGCAATGCCGTCATATTGACCGCCGCCAAGAAACACCGAACAAGCGATTTGCCCGAGCCTGTCATAGCAATCATGCTGCGCGCGCGCTGCCAATTGCGCGGCGCGGCCTTCGGCAAAGCGCATTTCGTGTTCAAATTCAGACATATCCAGCCTTTGCCGCGCCGCCGCGACGGCTTCCGGATTGGCAGCCAGCCACTCATCATCAATGCGTGTGTCATTAAGCTTCATGCCGGCGAGCACGCGCGCCTCCAAATCAAGCCCCTCCAATTCGTGCAAAGGGTAAGAAGTACCGCCCGCGCCGCCCGGCGAGGTGCACCAGAGCGCCAGTCGCGACAGCCGCGCGCCGTGCCTGACGGCAAATTCCTGCGCCACCATGCCGCCAAAGCTGATGCCCAATATCATCGCTTTATCAATTCCCATTGCGTCCATTACGGCGGCGGCATCGTCGGCATAATCGCGCATGCTGTAAGGGCCTTCGGGCTTGTCGCTTTGGCCAAGCCCGCGTTGATCATAGGCAGTGACGCAAAAATGCGAGGTTAGCGGGCTGTCCATAATGTTTGGCTTGCGGCGCAAATCATTGCCCGTGCCGTTAATGACAAGCACATGCGGGCCGCTGCCCGCTTGCTCGACATAAAATTTCAGCCTGTTTGTCGTCAAAAATTGCATGGTGAAAGGTTGCTTGCCAGTAAATCCGCCAAAATGGTATCTTGAAGTGCAATTGGGCGAAAGCCAAAACGGAAGTGAATATGACGGAAACCGCAAAAAAACTCTCGACAGTCGATCCCGTATGGTCGCAAATTCGCGAAGACGCTGCGAAAATGGCCGAAAATGAAACGACCTTGTCGGGGTTTTTTCACGCCAGAATTTTGAATTTTGAGCGGCTGGAAATGGCTATTGGGTCGCATTTGTCAGAAAAACTGGCTAATTCAGAAATCGGCGCGCGCTCGCTTTGCGAGGTGTTTGAAGAAGCCTTTAATGATAATCAAGAGGTCAGTGAAGCCATGCGCGCCGATATTGTGGCGCATTTTGACCGCGATCCGGCCTGTCGCAGCTATCTCGATCCGGTGCTTTATTTCAAAGGGTTTCTCGCTTTGCAGACCTATCGCGCTGCCAATTGGCTGATAAATGCCGGCCGTCGCGGCATGGCACTATATCTGCAAAACCGCGCTTCAGAAGTATTTCAGGCCGATATTCATCCGGATGCCAATATCGGCAAAGGCGTGTTTATCGATCATGCCACCGGCGTGGTGATTGGCGAAACAGCTGTGGTTGGCGATGATGTTTCCATGTTGCACGGCGTGACGCTGGGCGGCAGCGGCAAAGAGGGTGGTGACCGCCACCCGAAAATCGGTGATGGCGTGTTGATTTCCGTCGGTGCCAAAGTGCTTGGCAACATTCGTGTCGGCGATTGTGCGAAAATCGGCGGCGGCTCAGTGGTGCTGACCGATGTGCCGGCCTACACAACTGCGGTCGGCGTGCCGGCCAAAATTGTCGGCAAAGTGACATCGCCGGAACCGTCGCGCCAAATGGATCATTCGGTCGGGGAGGATGGCGACGCAATTTAATCGTTAATCAGCGGGTCAAGGAGGATTTGTTATGGGCAGGCTGTCAGGAAAAACCGCATTCGTATCGGGCGGGGCAAAAGGGCTGGGCGCGGAAATGGCTCGCGCCATGTGCGAAGAAGGGGCCAATGTTATGGTTACTGACGTGCTGGAAGAAGAGGGCATCAAGTTGGCCGATGCGCATGAAAACATGGAATTCACAAAGCACGACGTGACCGATGAGGCGCAATGGCAGGCAGCGATTGATGCCACCCTTTCGGCTTTTGGCGGGCTTGATGTGCTGGTCAATAATGCCGGAATTGCCCATGACTCAACCCCGCTAGAAGAAACCACATTGGAACAATGGCGGCATGTTTTGGCAATCGACCTCGATGGTGTTTTTCTCGGCGCAAAATACGCCGTGCGCGCCATGAAAGAAAAAGGCGGCAGCATTATAAATGTTTCGTCTATTTACGGCATTGTCGGTTCATCGGCGCAAGCGCCATATCACGCGGCCAAAGGCGGTGTGCGGCTGTTGACCAAAGCAATGGCGGTGGAAATGGGCGCGCTCGGTTATAAAATCCGCGTCAATTCAATTCACCCTGGTTTTGTTGGCACTGATATTCTGCGCGATGGCATTAAGCGCGCCGTTGAAATGGGCGCGATGGATGGCGAGAATGAAGCGATTGAAACGTTGACGCTCGGTACACCGGCGGGGCGCTTGGGCGTGCCGCGCGACATCGCCAATGGCATTGTATTTCTGGCCTCTGACGAGTCGGAATGGATGACCGGCGCCGAGCTTGTCATTGACGGCGGTTTCACGGCCCAGTAGCTTGCAGGAATTATTTTTGGAGGTTTTCCATGAACAATGATGAAATCATTCGCGTGCAGACTTATCTGCGGCTCAAGTTTCAAAACGATATGCTTACGCTGAAGCGTGGCGCGAAAGACGATATGGTGGAAGTGTTTATGGAAGATGAGTTTATCGGCACATTATTCCGCGATGATGAAGAAGGCGAAATTTCCTACGCCTTTAACATGGCAATTTTGGAATTTGACCTGCCGACACTCTAGTCACTCTTGACGGCGCGCTGCGGCGCGGAAATTACGGATCATTTCACGCACATCGCGGTCAATGGCTTCCCATTGCGCCAAATGAACCCGCTTGAAGACATAGCTGACCTGCGCTGATGTGCCGAGATTGAAGCGACTCTCGCAGGTTGGGTTTGCGTGTTTCACAATATCGCAAATGAAAAGCGGGGGGCGTTGCCGCTCGCTGGCGCTGCCGGTTTTCAGTCCTCGGAATATTTGTTTTTTGCCATAGGGTGAATCAGAGCGGAAGGCGAAGCTTTGCAAGCCGTCATCATTGACCTCTCCTGAACCCGCAATATAGGGGCGGTAAATGGCATTAAAAATGCGTTCTTCGGGAATATCACCGGCCGCAGCGCGGATATTTATGGTCAGCAATTTTGATGAAATGCCGGTATCGAGAAAAGCCGCGGCGCGGTCGTTGCGCCACGGGCTGAAATCCGGCAGCAGCACATGCAGGCTGGCATGGTCAAGCTGCCCTCTGCGGCGGGTGCGGCCATTACGCGTATAATGCGCCGGCACCGAAAATAATGTGCCGCCAATCTCAAGACGCACGCGACTGTCATCATCTGTCGGCGCATAGGCAAGGCCTTGCAGGTCGCGAATGCCCGGGCCGAAATAAAACAGATAAAACAATATTCCGCTCAGCAAAAAGCTGCCCATAATGACGGCTGGTAAAGTCCAGACCGGCCACTCCTCTTCCGGCACTGCCCGCGACAATAAGCGCTTTATCATGGTTTCCTCTTTCGCCGTTTGAATTCTGTGTTTACCATGAAAATGTCAAAAGATAACAGTATCTATGGGAGGCACGCATGACTGTTTACGCGTTGGGTGACTGTACACCGACATTTCCCAATAGCGGTAATTATTGGGTAGCACCCGATGCCCGAATTATGGGAGCCATTATTTTGGAGGAAAATGCTAGCGTCTGGTTCGGTGCCGTGCTGCGCGGAGATAATGAACCGATAACCATTGGCATCAATTCCAATGTGCAAGATGGCGCGGTAATGCATACTGATATCGGTTTTCCGCTGACACTCGGCAAGAATGTGACGGTCGGTCATCAGGCCATGCTGCATGGCTGCACGGTTGGAGATAATTCCCTTATCGGCATTGGCGCAACTGTCTTGAATGGCGCGAAGATTGGAAGGAATTGCTTGATTGGCGCGCATGCGCTGGTTGGTGAGGGCAAGGAAATTCCCGATAATTCAATGGTGCTGGGCGTGCCCGGCAAAGTCGTCCGTGAGCTTGATGAGGATAATGAAAAAATCATGATTGCGTCGGCGGCACATTATGTCGGAAACTGGAAACGCTATCAGCACGATTTGAAAGAGGTTGGATAAATGATTGAGACGATTGATTATATTATTGTCGGCGCCGGCAGCGCCGGTTGTGTTTTGGCAGCGCGGCTGAGCGAAGATGACAATGTTTCGGTCATGCTTTTGGAGGCCGGCGGCAAAGACAAAAACCTGTTTATCCATATGCCGGCCGGATATTCGCAGCTTGTGCCCGAGCGCAATGACCAGAATTACGGCTTTGAAACCGAGGCCGAGCCCAATCTTGACGGACGGCAAATGTATTGGCCACGCGGGCGCGGCTGGGGTGGCTCGTCTTCCATTAATGCGATGGTGTATATTCGCGGCAATGCCTATGATTATGACCATTGGAGCCAGCTTGGCAATCAAGGCTGGTCTTATGAGAGCGTGCTGCCGTATTTCAAACGGGCCGAAGATTTTTCCGGTGATGGCGATGGAGAATATCACGGCACGGGTGGCCCGCTTAGCGTGCAAAAATCCAATCGCGAAAATGATAAATTGCTCGATGTGTTTGTCGAAGCCGGTCAGCAAGCAGGTATTCCTTTCACCAAAGATTTTAACGGCAAGAGCCAAGAAGGCGTGTCGCGCTATGAACATACGATACGCGGCTCCAAGCGGTGCAGTGCCGCGCGCGGCTATTTGCATCCAGCGCTCAATCGCAAAAATCTGCATACCGAGACCGATGTGACGGTTGACCGCGTTGAATTTGAAGGCAGAAAAGCGGTTGGTGTCAGCTTTACCAAAAAAGGCAAAAGTTTCACCCTGCGTGCCCAAAGGGAAGTCATCCTGTCGGCCGGTGCGCTCAATTCGCCGCAAATTTTGCTGCGCAGCGGTGTCGGCCCGGCCAATGAAATCAAGCCGCACGGGCTGGAAATGGTGCATGAATTGCTCGGTGTTGGGCAAAACCTGCAAGACCATCTCGGCGTCGTCAGCCAGTTTGAATGCACCCAGCCTGTGACATTGCACCGTTCTGCCGTTTGGTGGCGCACGCAATTGGCCGGTATGCAATATCTTTTCTTCGGCAAGGGTGATGCTTCTTTCCCGCCCACAGCGGCCGGGGCTTTTTTCAAATCGAGCGCTGAAAAAGCGGTGTGCGATATGCAAATCCACTATGTTTCGGTTGCCGTGCCTGATGTGCATGGGCGCGCCGATATCCCGACTTCGCATGGTTTTTCATCTATTGTTTATGGCTGCAGGCCTGAGAGCCGTGGCCATTTGACATTGAAAACGGCAAGCCCTGATAACCCGCCGGCGATTTATCCGAATTATCTGTCTGCCGAGCAAGATGTTGTTGATATTCGCAACGGCTTCCGCAAGACGCGCAATATTTTCTTGCAAAAAGCTTTCGATGCTTATCGTGGCGAACAGATGAAGCCGTCATCTGACGTTAATGTTGAAAATGATGACGAGTTGGATGCATGGATACGCGCTACCGGCGAAACGCTTTATCACCCGGTCGGCACTTGCAAGATGGGTAGCGATGATATGGCGGTGACCAATGAGCATGGTCAAGTCCACGGGCTTGAAGGCTTGCGTGTGGTCGATGCCTCGCTGATGCCGACCTTGATTAGCGGCAATACCAATGCGCCTACCATTATGATGGCGGAGAAAATTTCCGACCATATTCGCGGTAAAAACTTCCTGCCGCCGCAGCAAGTGAGCGCTTAAATGGTGAAGTTTGAATTCTTTTTTGATATTTCGTCGCCTTGGACTTATCTCGCTTTCTCGCGGGTAGAGGAGGTGGCCGAACGATGCGGTGTCGAAATTGAATTCAAGCCGATATTGGTCGGCGGCGTGTTTAATGCGGTTAATGAAACGGTCTATGAAGCGCGTTCCAATCCGCATCCCGTTAAAGGCCGCTATTACGTTAAAGATTTGCGCGATTGGGCAAAATTTTGCGGGGTCACTATCGGTCAGCCTTCGGTTTTCCCGCTGCCGGCCGCGGGCATTATGCGGGCCGCTTTACTGGCACAAGATGAGGGTAAGCTGGTTGCTTTTTCCAAAGCGGCGTTTCATGCCTATTGGGGCGAGTTGAGAGATATCAGTCAGCCGGAAGAAATGCGTGCGCTTTGCGCGGCCGTAGGAATGGATGGCATTAGTGTATTGAAAGCCATTCAGACCAATGAGGTGAAAGTCCGATTGCGCCACAATACACAAGAGCTTATCGAACGCGGCGGCTTCGGTTCGCCGACCATGTTTGTCAATGAAACCGATATGTATTTTGGCAATGATCGCTTTGAATTGGTTGAAGCGGCGCTGCAGGCGGCGCGCTAGGTGGACGAAGAAGAGCAGAGCGAAAAGCAGCCAATATTGCGCGCCCCGCCGGTCGTGCTAATTCTGCTCGCCGTCTTGCTCGGCTTTCATCTTTTGTCTGTATTTGGCGGTAGCGCCATGCGCGTCGAGTTGGTTGTCGAGCTGGGGCTGTTTCCCGCGCGGTTTTTCGCCGAAGGTTTGGGGGGCTTGCCGGGTGGCTGGTTGCAGGGTGTGGTCAATCTGTTCAGCCATTCTTTGCTGCACGGCAGTTGGACGCATGTGATTTTGAACGGCGTCTGGTTGCTGGCATTCGGCGCGCCGGTGGCCAAGCGGCTGGGCCCGCGCAAATTCATGTTTCTGTTTATGGTTTGCGTGATGTTTGGCGGCTTCGGGCAGATTTTCGTGTCCGATGTCAGCAGCTATCTCATTCCGATTATCGGCGCCTCGGGCGGCGTTGCTGGTCTGATGGGCGCGGCGTCGCGTTTTGCCTTTTCCGATGTACGCTGGCTTGACCCTAATGCACAGCAGCCGGGGCGGCGATTGCTGCGTTTGAGCGAAGTGCCGCGCCGTCGACCGGTCATGCTGTTTATCGCCATTTGGTTGATAATGAACCTGACCTTCGGCCTGCTTGGCCCCCATGGCATGGCCGATCCGAGCGGGGCGGCGGTCAGTATTGCCTGGGTCGCCCATTTGGGTGGCTTTTTGGCCGGTCTTTTGATTATCGGCCTATTGGAAAAGCCGCCGCTTTCGGCCTCCGGTGGGCCCGGAAATGTCGATTATGGCGACTGGAAAAACCGCTAATAACAGCCATTTTAACCGAGTGACTTGCAAACTGCGTCATCCTGCCGCATGCTATTGGCGAAAGGATAGGGCAATGACAATACAAGCCATTTTGAATAATAAAGGTGCTGAGGTTGTCGCTATTGATGCAGCGCATCAGGTGGCCGAAGCCGTTCGTATTATGGATAAACGGCAAATCGGCGCGCTGGTGGTGACGGGGCAGAGCGAGGACTGTTCCGGTATTTTTACCGAGCGCGATGTGATGCGCGCGCTGGCCCGCAATGGCACGCATATTTTGGACGATGCCGTGGGTAAACATGTGACCGGCCGACCGCAAAGCATTTTGCCGGCGACATCGGTTGAAGAGGCTATGGAAATCATGACCGAACGCCGCTTTCGCCATTTGCCGGTTATAAGCGGCACCACATTATGCGGCATTGTGTCGATTGGTGATTTGGTTAATTACCGCATCCACCAAAGCGAAATGGAAGCCATCGCGCTGAAGGAATATATCGCTACCGGCTAAAAGCACCTGCTTGCCCAAAGGGCAAGCCCGGTGAGCCTTGCCCAAGCGATCCGCCATTCTTTGTGCGGCGCGCGAGATATGCTAGGGCCTAAAGTTTGGTCGGATTGGGCGCGTCGCCATAAACATCGAGCGGGTCGAAGACTTTTTCGTCTTCCTCATAAGTCAGCGCTACCGGCGCATCGGGCAGCTCGCCCGTCGGCAAAGAGCGATAAAAGCATGAGCGATAGCCGACATGGCAGCTTGCGCCATTGCCTCCCACCTGCACGCGCAGCCACACGCAATCTTGGTCATCATCAATGCGCATTTCCGCAATATGCTGCACCAGACCGCTGGTTGCGCCCTTGTGCCAAATGGCTTGGCGCGAGCGCGACCAATAATGCGCTTCGCCGCTAGCAATGGTCTTTTTCAGCGCTTCTTCATTCATATAGCCGTGCATCAGCAATTCACCGCTGGTAAAATCGGTGGTGACAACAGGAATAAGGCCATTGGCGTCGAATTTTGGCGCCAGCACATAGCCTTCTTCAACTTGTTCTACAGTTTCGCGCGATGCAAAAGGACCTGTCATAATAAACCCTCTAAAAAGTTGAGGGTTTTATAAACCTAGCTGTTAATCATGGCAAGGAAGCGTGCTTCCATTTTCGGGTCTTCGGCAAACACACCTGTAAATTGCGTGGTGATGGTCGCCACATCCGGCTTTCTGATGCCGCGTGTCGTCATGCATTGGTGCTTGGCGTCGACCAAAATGGCGATGCCGGCCGGTTCCATAACGCGCTGAATGCAATCGACGATTTGCGCCGTCATGGTTTCCTGCGTTTGCAGACGTTTGGCGAAAATCTCAATCACCCGTGCCAATTTAGAAATGCCAACAACCTTATCGACCGGCATATAAGCGATGTGCACTTTACCCAAAATCGCGACCATATGGTGCTCGCAATGACTTTCCAGCGAAATGTCGCGCAACATGACCATGTCGTCATAGCCTTCGACATCCTCAAAAGTGCGCCCCAGCACTTCTTCCGGATTTTCGTCATAACCGGCAAAAAATTCCTGATAGGCTTTCACCACACGCTTTGGCGTGTCGACCAGTCCTTCGCGATCCGGATTGTCTCCGGCCCAAGAAATAAGTGTGCGAACCGCTGCCTCAGCTTCCTCGCGTGAAGGTTTTTCCACTTTAACGTCCCGTTCCCTAATCATCGGCGTTTTACTGCCGTCAACTCTTGCGTCCATTTTAGCCTCACCCTACGGGGAATACGCCCCGGTATGCGTCAGGCACGCTGTATGCCCAAATCTATTCAATGGCCCCAGCAGTCATGGCCTTATGCCATGATACGATGGATACGCCGCCACATAAAATACGC
>MDTG01310818.1_pt1 | contig 47499 bp, 23 predicted proteins | sample 811421 | NCBI WGS metagenome assembly MDTG01 (sample SAMN05326645, study PRJNA326480) | marine metagenome | isolation source: seawater | place: Pacific Ocean: South East | collected 2011 | reverse complement strand
GAGCGAATTGAATTACTAACTAAACCATATACTTTGGTAATACCTACAACGTGATCTGGAATTGGAATAAAGTTTGTTGACTCTTCCCAATTTGTTGTTCCTTCAGTCGTAGTTACTTTACCATCAAATCTTGTTTTATCATCAGCGTTAATTTCGTGTCTTAGGTAACACCTCTCCATACCATTGTAACAGTTCTCCTGAAAGAATTGATACGTATCATCAATTACATTGTTTACTTGCTCATCATCAATGTTTACTTGGAGAACAGGTTCACCAAGTTGCCTCTTACAATAAGTGATGAGTTCAGATCTAGAACTTGGAGATGCCATTACACACAAAAAATCCCTTCTTACCTATTTAGGAAGAAGGGATCTGATAGTTATTCTGCTACTTCAGTAGGCGCTGTTTCTGCTGATTCTTCTTCCGATGGATTGAGGAGTTCCAAAGTTTCCAAACCCCCCTGTAATTTTAGTTTGTACTCTCTAGCTTTTACAAGGTTTGTTTCCAACTCAACAATTTGCTTATCTGCTTGTTCTAGTTGTTCGACAAAATTTTTCTTAAGGGCGTCAGTGTCCATTTTTAATAAAGAATGATGTGTGTGATTATTTATATGTGTAACTGGAGTCTCCTTCCCCAACTGTTCCAACAGGCATAATGTTAAAAGAAAGAGAATACCTAGGAGTATTTGAATTGTGTGTAATAACTTTGTGCCTTAAACGACTGGGAAATATAATTATTTTATTCTTTTCTGACTCAATTGTCAAGTTGTATGAGTTTAAAAAATTTGGCATAGATGTTGGTACTAATATTTGTGGAGGATCAACTGAAAATACTAGTGGTGCTGATTTTTCATCATAGTCCCCAAAATATACAACTGCACTAAACCAAGAGTTGCAGTGAGCATGTTCCACACACTGCCCACCTTTTAAAGTTTTTGTAAACCAAGAAGTTGTGATTTTAATATCTGTGTTATATGATAAAGCATTTACGATATAATCTTTACAGATAGAAGTTAATCCTTCTTTCATTGACAAATCAGAATCTAATACGTTTCTATTTTTAGAATAAAATCCATTAATTCCTGTATCTGGATTGTCCTCAATCCATTCCATTTTTCTAGACATAGTTTTTAGAAGAAAACTTACATTAGAATCTATGTCAGCTGATGTAACTGGTAAAGAAAAACATGGATTGACGTGCCATGGTCCAATATTTAACATCATAATAATACAGGTATTTTACTACATCTTGGTTGTTGTTGACACATTCTACAGAGTGGCATAGGAATTACTTCTCCATCTTTCATTAATCCATTTGGAGTCATCTCATACCCATTATCCCAAACAATATTTTTAAAATCTTCCAAGGTATTCCAAGACTCAACAACTTCTCTAGGAATATTTGGTTTAACTAACTCATACCAAAACCATTTGATTGACATTTGATCTGAACTATTTCCAACTCCAACAAAAGTATCGCAAGCATTACCATCAATAAAATCTTCATGGATAGCATTTGCTGGACAGTGTTTGATACAGTCATCACACCCTTCACAAAGATCTAATTGTCCTTTGTTTATTTGTGGTTCTGGGGCATTTGCTAGATCATCTAAAAATGTAAATGCACATAACTTACATTGAAATCCAAATTTTTTATTGTATATCAAAGAGTTTTTAGCTCTAACACCAAGTCCAGATTGTATTGCCGCTTCTTTAAAATTTACATATACTTGAACACATTTTCCTTGTTCAATGTAATCTGAAAGATAACTTGCCGCTTCTTCATAGAGAGAATAATCGGCAGCATGTTCTGATAATCTAGCGAAGACTAAAGTGTTATCTGATTGGTAAGGTGCTTGTAAACGATTGGTCAACATCTCACCTTTAAAATGACACGCTGCTTTTACAGGTGAGTTCAAAACTTTTTTGTATTCTGTCCCCTTAAGCAATCCAATATCCCATTTATTTTCTGGGAATCTCTCTACGATATCATTGTAGTCAATCACTTCGCATACTCCACTCTAAAACCATATCTTGTATTACTTACAACATTTGGCATAAAATTCATAGAAAGACTTACACGATTATCTTTTCCATTCTCAGGCACACTATGTGTCATTTGAGACTGCCACAAATATAGTTCTCCCTCTTCTGGATATACAGCAGAGTCAGTATTATACTTAGTGATAAAATCATCATTTTCTGCCAGAACAATCGTCGGATGATTTGGAAAAAGTAATGCTGATCTTTTATTAAACATAAGAGGAGAATGACCTTCTTCAAAGTTTACATAATAAGTTCCAGAAATGTATGCATTTGAATGATAGTGTGGATGTTGAGATCCACCCTTGTCACATTTATTTAACCAACTGTCAGTAACCATCATTTTGTCTGGCAAATTATATCCAAGACAATCACTTACATAATCCGAACATGACTCTTCTACCCATTCTCTAAAACTTTCAAATGGTTCTTCGTGTAAAATAGATTCACTTAATTTGTTATTAAGATGTTGTAGATTAGAAGACTGTCCATTGACCTCAAAGTTATCTTTGTTTTCTTCCATCACATTGAAAATTATTTCTTTCAATTTTTTATGATGCGGATATTCTATTCCAAAAATTGGATTAGGAAAAAGATCGTATAGTTTCATTTTTTTAAAACCGCCACAAACAAACCGTTCCACCAACTGGTAGAATCTTCATACTTAGTAGTGAGAAGTTGGTTTTCATATAAAGAGGTCAATTTATTATCAGATATAAACTGCTTAGCAGATTCTACCACATCTTTGAAATTTGCGTCATCGATAACTAAAATAAATGTATCTTCAACTAGTGGTAAAACTGTTTCTAATGCTTTCTGTTGATCTTTATATTCATGACTTCCGTCATAAAATACAACATTAACTTTAGTGTTTTTTAGATCAAACAAGTTAACATCTTGAATATGTTTATCGATAAGTTTTCCCGACTTATATTTTTTTCTGTTGTTTAAGAACTTCTTTTTTGGAGCAGAGTATCCATTCCATTTAACATCTAATCTTGCTGGAGATACATTACAAATATAATTATCGACAGCAAATGATGGAATATCATTGTTCATAGTAGCAGCAAAAAAAGTGCTGCCAGCATATGAACCCACCTCCAAATACTTTGCTTCTTCTATAGAGCAAAGGTTATTTAAAAAATGCCTAACTCTATCAGAAGTTAATCCTTCGATATCGTAAGACTCAGCATCAAATTTAGATTCGTATCTTCCTGATTTATCTAAAGAATCTAAAACATGATAGACATACTTATGATTGTCTCTGTGATATTTTTTCTTTCTAGATTCAATTACAGATTCGCAGTAATTACATTTCCAACAATCAAATTTACATGATTTAATTTTTTCTCTCCATATATTGATAGGTTTATTTTCGATGTGGATGTCATGAATAAACTCATCAAAATTTGGAAACAAATATTCTTTTTCATCTGCCCAGTTCTCAATGATGTCCATGCTTTCTTTAAGTCTTGTGGCAGACTCCCTACCATGCATTTTAAAAACATCAATACCCAAATCAATAAATTCCTCCCAGTCTTCTTTCCATGGAGGTAGAATTGCTGCTTTTAGGGGAGATGAAGAATCGTGAATGTCCCAAGAAGAACATGAGATTCTACTAATAGCATCAGCAAAATATTCTGGATTGTCTCCACTTCTGGTGTTGTTGTAATGATAATGTTCTGGCATAATGGGACACCCACCCCAGCAATTTTCATTGGCAAGCAAAGAAATCTTTACTGGTTTGCCAATAGATTCACAGTAGTCTTTTGCTTCTTTAATTGCTACAAGTTGATCTCTATCACGCATCAAATCTCTATCTAAATTGATATAGTGAAAACCTGCTTTTGCTAGAGACACAATTTCATTTGGTCTTGTAACTTCTCGCAAAATAGTATTTTTAATAAAAAGATCTGGAAATGCTTTTTGAATTTGTCCAGTCATCAACCAAGAGGTGTGTGGAATAGTAGCAATTCTCACACCCTTATCATAAACATACTTAAAATTTTTAATAAACAAATCTAAAGTTTCTTGATCTGGTCTAATGTAGATATTATTAAATGTAGCAGACAAAGGAATACCTGTCTTGTTTGAAATATACAAGGCACTAAAAGTTGTATCTTTTGGATTACCAAAAAGATCTCCCATAGCGTCCTGTGTAAAAGGAGGCATTCTACAGGTAAAATATAAATCAAAATTATATTCCCTATACTCAATTAGAAAGGGAATAAAAATATTTTCTACAAATTCTTCAGGAAGCTTTGGGTTTATAGGTAAGCTGAAGACTTGGTGTGGATGGTTTGGCGGCATTCAATTCACCTTTAATAGTTTTTAATTCACTCAATAAACCAATTTCAAGATTATCATCGATGCCATGGAATGTTGGTAATGCTCCAGTGGAACTTTCTTCCATTTGTTGAATGTATGGAAGAAGTCTCTCTTGAATTTTTTTCATACTTACATTATACAATGCAGAATATTGCATAGCAATTTCTAAAATTGCTTGCTGATCTGTCTCTTTCATCATGGCAATTGAATCTAAATTGCCTGTTCCAATTCTTCCTTGGAATACAACATCAAGAGCTGCTTGTTTACCCATTCTAGAAATCCAATACTTTCTTTCTTCTTCGGGATCATACTCCAATCTTTTTTCTAATTCTTCAGCAGTATACCCTTCATCAAGCAACCACTGAAAGAAACTTTGAATTTCTTTTTCTTGTGTAATTTTTCTGCGTTTAAACACATCAAAATCTAAAGCCATACTATCGAGTTCAATTTGAAAAAGTTCCTTTTCATCAGGATCTTCTTCTGCCTCATATAAAGCAGTAACCTTTCTAAGATTTACTTCGTGCTTCCTCTTTTCAATATCAAGTTTTTGTAAATTGTGATTTCTATTCTCAATTTCCATCAGACATTGTTTAACCTGCCTGTCTTTTGTAACTTGAGAATGAATTACATACATGTCACACTGCTGAGGTGACATACCACTTGCCCATTTTTTAGCGATATCTACAATAGTATCAATATCTAATTCATTTGCATCAATTGCCATGGCGATTCAAAAATTAATTTAAAAATTTAAACCAACTCCAACATCTAGTCTTTCGTTTGGTTTATCAGCATTAACAATTTCTCTACCCAACTTAATAGCAAGATGGGACTGCATGGGAAGATTGAAATGATCTTCATATAAAACACTTAGATCTTCAATAGTCACAGCATCATAAAATTTTTGTTTTAATGACTGACACTCTATGTATAATGTTTTTATATAGTCCTCATGGGAGTTTCCACTACTAAAAACAATGTTTCCAAATTCTTCTCTTTCGCGTCCTTTAATATCAGCAAGAGAGTTTCTAAAATCAGTATCTTCTACCTGATATTTCCATGTGTCTCTTTCTAAGGCGGAAGTTTTTGCCAAGTAACTACGATATTTAACATCATATTCATCTTCAATAATAACTTTAGCAATTAATTTCATTGCTTTTCTAACAACACCCTTTCTTTTATCACTCATAGGAATTTTAATTTTTCCTTGAGTATCTTTAGGATTTGCTGCTACAACATCAAACTCTTCAAATTCATTATCTACTTCACATTCTGTGTTATATACAGAAATTTCATCTCTAGTTTCTCCCCAAGATTTAATGCCAAATATAGCAACATCCTTTTCCACTTCAATACATCGTGGAGCTAGTTCCTTTAAATTATCTTTGTCGAGATAATCAATAGAAAAGAATCTCCAATTAAGGATTTCTCCATGCGTTTTAAAAGAAAACAGTTTAGATACTGCTCTGGAATTTGTAAGATAATAGCTTCTCATTTTTATACTCCGTCGTAACCTGTTAGAACTGTACCAAACTCAGCACCAGCTCCAGAAGCAGATCCAGGTGGTCCTTGTCTATCTATATTACTATCAGCAGTAAATGTTTCAGCAGAATAATTTAGAACTGCTCCTGTGTTCTTTTGAGCACCATCATACATACCACACATGTATCCACGGTTCATACCAGTAAAGAAAGTTTCTTCTCCACATTCAAATTTACCAACCTGAGTTGCCTCAGATCCTGTAAGGGCGCTTCTCTTAGAAAGGTTTGATGAAGTTCTATATCCACCAGCAGTATTCCAATAATTAAATCCATGTCTGGCATTTAAGGTTTTATTCGATCCATCGGTTCCAGGCGAACTTGGCCAAGCAGTATAAGTTTCAGCAGCCCAACTGAATAAGTATGCTCCATTTCTTCTAGTCCATCCATAGGTAGCACCAAAACCACCTGCTGGATTATTTTCACCACCTGCTGGGTTACCATTTGGAGATAAAGCAGAAGTGTCATTAGTTAAATTAAATCTATCTGGTCTACTGTCTCCTCCACCATAAACATACGCATACTTAAAGTCTCTCCTCATCAAACTTGTAGCAGATCTATTATTATTAATAGATGTTGTATTTGCGTTTGATGATGTATTCATATTGATCTTAGATACAGTAGATCCAGTACCACCAACACCATTGACCGCAATCATAACGTATGCGTACATGCTTAAGTTTTGTGCTCCCGCACAATAACCTTGACCATTTGTTAAAATGTCTCCATGATTTGTGATGGTATTATTTGCCATGTCGAGAGAACATACATTCTTATAAGATGTGCTGTTCTTATATCCCGCCATAGCATATCCTCTGCTAATTTGGAATCCAACTCTATATCTGTCTTCTACTGCGTGTGGAAGATCATCAGTACCGTTACCACCCCATGGATCACCAATATCCCAGAAAGCATTGGTGCCATCAGATCTTAATGCTGCGCCAATTGTAGCTGCGCTTTGTGGAGGTAGAGTTTCAAAAATTGTTCCATTTTGATATAATTCACCAGTAAAATTAATATCACCACCAACAACTAATTTGTAAGTGCTTCCGACATCTGTGGTGGTATTGATACCAATGCCACCTTTAAGCATATGGATTTGTTCTCTATATGATGTACCATCATTGTCCATCGTAGAGAATTCGATTCTTCCTCCATTAGGGAAAAATCTCAAATATGCTTGACCGATGGCACTATTCAGTTGTGGGAAATAATTATTTGATTGATCATTAGCAGATGATGGATATGACGTTGTATAATAATTGGTAACATTCATACCAATGCCACCACCATCCCAGGTCCTTCCTGGTTCTGATACCCATAGTTGCATATGAATATCACCAGTTCCTGCACCATTGTTTCCTGATGGCAGTGTCAATCTCATGGAAGTATCACCATGACCACCATAAAGATGGAATTTTTTATTTGGTGCGTTGGTGCCCAATCCAACAGCACCAGCATATGTTACTGTTAATCTGTCCGCACTATTTGTTCTGAGAGAAAGATAGTTGTTGTTATCAGCATATCCAGGTCCATCCCAATAAATCTGTGCTGGTGCTGTACCAGTATTATCTCCACTTTCCCAGAAACATAAACCAGCTGGTGTTGAATTTATAGTTGTTAGTGCTATCTCACCAGTAACACATAGTGCTCTGTCTGTGGTGTTATTATTATTGCCGATATTTAATGATCCACCATATCTGGCAATGTCGATTCTTCCATTAGCATCAACTTGAATTGATGGTACGCCACTAATATCGGAAACAGCAAATATTGTTCCAGTAGTTAAATTATCATCAATAGAAAATAGTTGTCCCGAGTTTCCTTCAAAGGATAACGTGTTGTCATCAAGTACGCGAAGTTTAATCGGTGCATTATCTTGTCCGACAAAACTAATTTCTGGTATATTCGCTGTGCCTCTATTGGGCGTTATAAGGATGTCCTTATCAGAATTCGCCATCTTGAGTTAGACCTTTATTGAGTATTTATATTCCAAATCTTGCTCTATTGGCATCAAAGTTTTGTTTAACCTCTGCTGCCGTAAGACCAACGTTGTACATACTGACAATAGCAATGTCACCATCAAATGTTCTTGGGGCATTAGATTTTCTATTAAAACCAATTTCAATATACACTCCACCAGAAGCATAATCAAATGCTGATGTATTCATAGAAGCATTTAATTCACCATTAATATATAATTTTTTATTTGGATTTTCTCCAGAAGTATAACTTCCTACAGCATGAATCCAAACACCTGGAGTAGCAACATACCCACCATTAGTTAAATGATAAGCATTATTATCATAATGGGTAAATTCTACAACTCCATTATTATATTCTATACCTCCATTACAAGCATAGCTACAACCAGTACCAGTCATAGTCCTAAAAATAGAACCATTAGTATATGATAAATTTGTTATTCTAAACCAAGCTTCATAACTTTTATCTTGACTACTGCCATCCAATCTAAATTCAGATGGAACCGTATGATAAATGTGGGCATCGTTTGTGGAACTAGCAATAGCATTTGGTTGTGGATTATCAGCATAACTATTGATATCAAAATATCCATTTGAATTCCACTGACACTGTGAATTAAATCCAGAGACAGGTTTCATATTTCCAAAAGTTGTAGGAGCAATATTTTTCCACTCAGCATCTCCAGATTTGTAAGACTTAGGATTACCTGCATCTACACAAAATATTAATCCTCTTTGTACTCCATGTGGTCCTGTAAATGTTGCCATTGGTTATCCCTCGTACCAAACAAAAATATTCTTTATCCTTATATATCTTCCTGTGCTAGCACAGGATCTTCCATGCCAAACTCCACCTGGATATCCATTTTCAACTCTTCTTCTTGTAGTCCAAAATGATTTGTATCCAGCATCATTAAAACTACCATGGAACATATTAGTATTTTCGTTGTCACAGGCACTTGCTTTTCTAATGAAGTTACCACTATCACTAAAAGCATTAACATCATTAAAAATTCTATCTCCTAAATTTTCGTTATATTCATAAATGTTTCCATGACCACCAGCATTATAATTGTTGCTATTAGACATTTCTGTTGGAACACTGGGACCATTTGCTCCATAACCATAACCAGCAGCATCTTGTGTTGAATTGGTGCTAGAACCTGCGCCTAAAAAAGTCCAGCAAGAAGCAGTGCCATCAAATTCAAATTGGCATGTAACTCTATTCCAAGAGATGTCATCCTTAAGAACAATTAAAACACCAGCATCACCATTAACATTACCACAACCACCTTGAGTATTTGTTCCATAAAATTCATAACCACCACCAACATCTCCAGAAGAAACATTATTCATATTGTTGGTGTAGTATGCTAGGATATCTCCAGAAGTAATTCTTCTAGATCCTTTTCCATATCTAATTGCCATTTTCGTTTTCCTCAGTAGGTAGTTCAACTTCTACCTCTAGTGGTAGAATATCCTTACGTGTTGCCTGAACGAAGTAGAACGACTCTCCACCATTGATGAAGATCTTATTGTTTTCGATCTTCTCAACCCATGCTCTATGGTTACCAATTGGTGTTAGTTGAACTGTAATGCTGTTCTCGTCTACAAGAGCGGTCCAGTAGTCTGGAAGTTCAATAACCTTACTTGCCTTACCACGAACGTATACACCGTGCTCAGGACCCTCCAGAGATCCGTAGACGAGGTTGTGGTTCTCTTTAGTTGGGTGCTCAATACAGAACGACTTGCTGGTGGCAGCAAATGCTCCAGCAACTTGTAATTTATAATTAGAACTTGGTGAAGTTGTACCCACACCCATGTTTCCTTGAGCAGCATCAAAGGTAACAAAATCGCTACTAGTGATCCATGAATAAATTTTAAGTTTGTTATCTTGAGTTGTTCCATTGTGCCATCTAAGTTGACACTTCAAACTTCCATTATCAGCAAATCTAATATGAGATTGTAGACTTGCGGGATTATCTAGAACAATGCCAGTATATGAAGAAGCACCAGTTCCTCTACCCTTAACAACTAACTGAGCATATGGATCACTTCCTGTATGATTTGCTTCAATTGTAGTAATACCACGGATAGATAATCTGCCATTGTAATCAGTAGATGCTGGAACCAACTTCATGAATTCTCTGGCAGTTCCACCCACAGTTCCAGTCCAACGGAAGAACTCATTGGCATCATCATTAACGTTAAATTCTAATCTTGAATTGGTATCAGCATTACCAGTATTATAGAACTTAATTGAAGCACCATCAGTATTGAATCCCCAAACAAGACCACGATCAGTTTGAGACCACTGCAGGTTACCAGTCATGGTATCGCCTGATTTCAAAACGTTCAGTGAAGAAGCACCAGTTATATTTGCAGTGATTGTTCCAGCGGCAAAGTTGCCAGAAGCGTCACGTTTAACTGCGGTATTAACAACGTTATTAGAAGCAAATGTAATGTTACCAGCATTCCAGATAACGTTATTATTAATGGTGAAACCATCAGCGTTAGCAACTGTAGCGTTAAGAGTTCCTGATCCTAGTGTAGTTCCTCCACCAGTAGCAGTAAGAGCAACGTTATATCCACCAGTAGCAGGAGTTAGACTAGATCTAAAGTGAATTGCTGGACTTGTCGCAGCAACACCATCAACCCTACCAAGAGCAAGAATACCAGTACCTGAAGCACTATAAAGTTTGTTAACTTCAAATGTTCCAGCATCATCTAGACTGAAGTCTTGGAAGGGAACAGAAACTGCTGTAGTACCAATGGCAATTGCTCCAGTAAATGTACCAGTTTGAAGTACACCTTCGATGATAGAATAATTATTAGTGGCATCATTACTATCTACATTTGTGGGAATAGCACTAATTAAAATAGTACCAGTTCCTTGAGCATTTGAATCATATAAATTAACTTGCTGACCAGCAAGGAATGGTGAAGTGGTTAGTAGTTGTCCCTCAACATAAATTCTATATCTTGGATTTCCAGCGGCAGCTCTAATGCTTAACTGATTTTCAAAATACTTATGAGTTTGATAAATTGGTAATCTATTATCAGATAAAGTTCCTGTGTTAATGTTTAATGCATTCTGATACCAAGATCCTTGTTTGTTATCAAGTCTATCAGCATCTAATCCAGAACCAACACCATCGTTACCAGAACTCCAGATCTTATACCAAGTACCCCATGATGTTAATGTAGATCCAGAACCACGGATCCACATATTATCATTATCTGTAAATCCTAATTGTCTAGCGCCACCACCAGTAGCATCCGTACTGGAACCAAAGTTCCTCAGAGTCATGATAAGTGCTCTAGATCCACCATCAGATAGTGATGTAGCAGTATTGTTTAGAGTGTTGGCAACAATACCTGTAGAGAAAGTATCAGGATCTGGACTAGATGTTGGGTTGTTAGTAGATGAAATTAAACGTAGAGTGTTACCAGATTGACCAGAAATACTGATATTATAAGTACCAGACATTCTTTCAATAGGAACAGTACCCGCTGAAAGGTTGCTAGCATTTGTATAGAAAACACCTTGGGCACCATCAAGAAGGTCAGCGTCTAGTCCAGAATCGGAACCAGTTTTAAGTTTTACAGATCCGTTTCCAACTTCACCAATTTCAAACTGCGATTTTAAGAATCTAGCAACACCAACTGTTCCAAACAAATCAGACGAAATAGTAGCATCTGTTACTCTGTTAACATCAATAGAAACATTTGCGTATTGTTTGTTCTGAGTGCTTAACTTAGCAGCAAGAACTAAACCAGATCCAGCGCCAATTTGTGCTGGAAGTGGAGTAACACTAAAGTCAGCACTATATCCACTACCACCATCAGTAACAGTAAGTTCTGTTACTTCTCCATTAGCAACAATAATATTTGCTTTTAAACCTGTTCCAGTTCCACCATCGATGGAAACATCAAAGTATTGACTATTTGTGTATCCAGATCCACCATTAACAATAACAATATCGTCTACAAAATTACCTTGCGTGAAACTAGATTCTAGTGTAAGTGGAGAAGCACTTCTCTCAAATTCAATAACAGTTCCTGCAGGAATGTTTTGATTGACTGGATTATTCAGTGTGATAGTAGTAAATCCAGCAGCAGTTACAACTACAGAAATTGTAGTATTTACTTGAATACCATTTACAGTTGCTTTTACTTCATGTCCTTTTAGTACATCAGCATTAGTCGGGAAGACTAATTGTGATGAACCATTGTTTGCTTGACTAGACAAGATAGCAAAGTATCTTGTTTCTGCTGCTTTAAATGACTGAACAGCAGGAGCATATGCTTGATCTCCTCTTAAGAAGGTGAAAGAGTTTGCTGCAGATGAATTTAATGCTAGTCTGGAAGTAGAAATAATACCAGATGTAATATCTGTAGCAGAAATTTGAGTGGCAGATAGAGATACCCAGTTGCTAGCAATGTTCGATGATGTGTTAACTACTCTATTAATAGAAACAGTATTTGCGGGAGAATCGCTATCATCAATACTATCAGTATCGTCAATCTTAATGTTGTTAACAATATCACCGTATACTCTACTTTCAATTAGAGCACTGGCAACCGCAGTTGTTCCACCACCACCAGGAGCAGCGATATTTACTGTTGGTTGAGCGTCATAACCAAGACCACCAATGTAACTGTTAAACGTAATTAAAGTTAGTGTAACAACTTGACCATTTGCGATGGTTGCTACTGCTTTTGCTTCCACGGATGGAGCATTGCCAGCATGGTTAATTGTAACGGTTGGTGCTGATGTGTATCCAGAACCAGCATCAGTAATATTTAATTGATATACAACACCCTGTCTATATTCAGTTGCTTGAATTCTACCACCCGTATTAGAACCAGTGTAGATATCTCCTGTGTTGAATACTAAATTGGAGTCGATTGGGAAACCAACAAACAAACTACTCAGGTCATTGTTTAGAATGAACGAGACATTGTTGTCTTGCTGAATAGCAATGTCACCAGCAAGTGCTCCTTCTAGTGCTAATCTTTCTGTTTGATCGGCAACAGTGAAGACACTAAAAGGTCTGAGTGCTGGAATCTGGTCAATAGAAATTTTACCAGAATCTGTAAGTTCGACTAGTGCTCTAGGAACAGCGTTTGTGGAATATGGTTTGTTGAGATAAGGACCAAGGTTGTTAGTAATGTAATCCTTAACTGCCTTCTGTGTAGGTAGTTTAGAGTCGGTAGAGTTAGCGCCACCAAGTGTGTTGGATGCATCGAAACCAGTAACAACAACGTCGCCACCTTTCAGTTTCAAGAATTCAACTTCCGAGATCGTAACAGTACCTGTGAAGGTAATAGCACCAGTTCTGTTCTCAATCTTAGCGAACGTACCAACCTTGAAGTCACCAAGTTCGTCAGTACCAGAACAGTAAACACGACCATAGTTCTGTGGTACTTGCTCGTTTGCTTCAATCTTAGTACCACCGTTCTCAGGTAGAGCATTGTAGTTAGTACCAGAACCAGCAAATTCCCAGGTGTGGGAAGAAGAGTTAACAATAGATGGTCTATGTAATCTTAGAGTAACTCCACTAAATTCTGCTAAAGAATTACTTACAATTACTCCAGGGTTATTTACATCTTCAAATTCAGCTGCTCCACCAGAACCACTTTCTAATGTTAGTAATGCTTCAAAAGGAGGACCAACTGTTACTTGTTCTACAGTTTTAACGAAAAATTCAATATCTGGATTGTGATTTTTATATCCGTCAATTTTGACAATGTAATGCTCTAATGGTTCTCTGCCAAGACCACTTACTCTAAATTGAGTTCTATTTGTTCCAGTAGAAGAACTTACACCAACAATTTGACCAACGTCAAAGGTGTATGGATCTTTTCTAAATCCAGTTGCTCTTAAAGCAAATGTACCAAAGTTAGTTGCTGAGTTAGTAACTGACGCATAACCACCAGTTTCACAAAGAATACCATCTTCACAGAAAATAACAAAAACAGATACAAGTTGTGTATATCCATCTTCTACAACTTTGTATCCAGTGCCACCAAATGAAACAATCGTGAATGCCGAAGCAACCATCGACTTACCTTGATTGGGGAACGATGCGCTTCCATCTGGTTCCAAACCAGGGAAAGGACAGTTTGGACTCTTAACTTTAGAACCATCAACTAGAGATCCGCCACCACCTAAGAAAGAAATGATTGAGGAGTTTTGAGTGTATGGAGATGCCTCAATAATTGGGAGATCATCATATACAGCAGTTGGAGTAATTCTATCATTGTTCGCATCATATAACGTTGTTGATGCGTAATTAATAATATTTGTGGTATCATATAGAGTTCCAAATGTTTTTACTGTTCCTCCAGGAGCAGTAGTTCCATCTAAAATATCTTCCAACAGTTCAAAAGATGTTGTGATAGCAGAAGCAACAGTAGCACAATTAGGATCACTTGGATCTGGAAGAATATTCCAATCATCATATCTTGGAATAGAAGATGAATTAGCAGCAAGTGGTTCATAGATAAGAACAACACCATTTGCCAATCCACTAACAAATGTGTGAGCAACACCCTGTACAGAACCAGCATCACCAACGTTAAAAGTAAATGTTGTAGATCCACTGGAAGAACTTACAGAAATAATTTCAAGACTTCTTCCGTTATTTCTATCTTGGAATGTAGGACTTGCCAGATCTCCACCACCATTCGATGAACATGTCCAAGTCATAGCACCTTCTTTAAAGGCAACTCTGTCACTGGTAGTCAATGCTGTTGCTGGATCAGCAATGGTAACAGTTACATCTCCTGTATTTGAGTTGTAAGTAGCATTAGTTGCTGTGGCAAGCACAGGAGCTGAAGCAGCTGTTCCATCAGTCCAATTACGCATTGCGTCAATAGCGTAATCTTTAACTTTACCAAAGGCATAGATTGTAGCAGCAACTTCATTTGCTGGAAGACCTGTAAGTTCTGTACCAGTATAATAAGATTCAGCGGCAGTAACAATTCCAGCATTACCACCTAGAACTAAATCTCGAATTACATTGGTTAAAATTATGTTACTATCTCTTCTACACTTATATTCTCCTAGAACTCCTAAAGATAATGAAGGATATGTAATTTGAGCATCTATTAACGCTTGATCAACAATAAGATCTCTGTTTCTTGCGATCAAATATGCAGCATCTAATAATGTTCCCGAAGCATTGTTAGCAAGAACATCAACGAATAAGTATGCTAATGTATCAATTGCTGATTTAACATCAGCACATGCTGTTCCATCAGATGCTGATCCATCCGCATTTATACCAGCAGTAGTTGTAATTACAGTATCATCAAAATATCTTGCTACACCTGTTGCATACTTAGGAACATAAATGGGTTCTGTTACAAGTCCTGTTCCTACTCTCCAATTTCTCATGGCAAGGATACACAATTGTCTTGTGTATTCAATTGCTCTTACTGTTTGAATAATTTCTTTATCAACAAAGTCAATTTGATTTCCAACAATATATCTCTTTGCTGCTTCAATAACATTATCATTACTTCCGTATTCCAAATCCATTAACAGGGAATGGATAATAATCTTAAGGTCTCTAGTACACTTATAATCACCAATTGGAATATTAAAACTTGGATATTCTTTCTGTGATGTTACTCCATTAACTGTACAAGAAACTATAATTCCTTCAATTTTTACAGTTTGACCATCTGTAAAGTTTGGAGAACTATTTAATGTAATAGTACCGATGCCACTAATATTACTGTAATCTAGATCTGTTACCGTAAAAGTTTGACCTCCATAAGAAACAGTTCCTCCACTTACGTAAGTATGTACAAAATTGTTTGGAGTTGTATATACTTGGAAAGTATTAGCATTAGTATTTACAGCAGATACTTCAAAATACTCTTTTGCAAATTCTTTATTGACTTGACCTACTACTTCTGCCGCAATAAAATCTGCGTTATTTCTAATTAAGTTACAAGCATCTTGATATCTTCTCGCAACATAGTTTGCTCTCTCAAATTTATTTGGGGAGTTTAGAAGTGTAAGGGTAACGTAATCGGCATAGTGGGAGACAGATGCTGATACTGGTACGTAATTAGCATTTGAATATGTAGTTTTCTTTGGAATTACAAATCTTCTAGAACGACCATCAGCATCTTCTAAGACCTTATAAATTCTTTGTTTTCCATTTAAGAAAGAAAGATCTGGGTTTGAAGATGGAAGACCACTAATGATAACCTCATCACCGTTTTGGAAATCGTGTATATTATCTCTTCCAAGTAATTCATTTGTGTAGATAACAATACCACCAAGATCTTCGGCATTTCCTTCTGTTTCAGATCCAAAACCATTTTGAGAAACTTCTGCTGTACCTTGTAGTGTAGTATCAATTCTAGCAATTGATAAGGTATTTGTTAGATCCATTCCAGTGGATACAACTTCACCCTCTGCTCGAATAGATTTAAGTCCTACAGCAACAAATTCAAATGTGGTTATGTTTGGAGCAGCACCAATTTCATATTCAAAAGTTTCTCCAAGGTTAAACGAACCACTGACAATATCAATTTCTATAGAACCATTTACAAAAGCATCTGGTTCATTGGCGTCTGTCTCATCAAAAGTTACTGATGTTACTGTACCAACAGCACCAGTGTTAACACCTCGTACAGTTTCTCCAACTAATAATTGATTTGTTCCTGTGTTAGTTTGGAAAGTAACTCTAATTTTTTCTGGACCAAATATCTGGTGACCAATAGGAAAACTTCTTCCAAAATCACCACCAGCATTTCTATCAAAATAAACTCTTTGCTTGTCGTCGAAGACCATAGCAAAGTCCCAAGTTGCTACAGCATCACCAGCAGAGTTAATTTGATCCCTGAATGTTACACCAATAACGTAGTTTTTATCGCCAAATTTAAAGATGTGTTTGCCAGGATTAGCAGGACGAACAATAACCAAGCGAAGGTTATCACCAACAATCGAACAATCTGGTGGAATAGAAATTGGATTATCTTCTACATAATCACCACCAGCAATAATAACTGTTTCTTTAACTCCAACACTTTCAGAAGCAACCTGACATGCTCTCTTAATTGTTCTTACAGGAGCAGCAGCAGATCTACCATCATTGTTATCACTACCAATAGATTGTGAAACATAGACACGACCACCAACGTCATTCGTTGCTAGGTTGAGGACGTATTCTGTAGTAGCAATTTTATCTGATTTGTCTCCTAACTTTGGAGTAATAGATCTAGGGAAAATTCCAGAATCTCCAGTATCATTATATAAAGGAAGATCTGGATTAATGACTCTAAAACCAATATGCTTTAATGAAGCATCTCCATTGGGTTCGATTCCGTCTATGTGAACTGGACCTACAGTACCAGAAAGACCTGTTTCTAATACTTCATAGATATTTCCTCCGTTATAATAATAATCTCCTTTTTGTAAAACAATATTTGCTGCCCAAGGAGTACCACTATTATTTGCCCAAGTTTTTAAATTTGGTGCTCTAAAGTTTGCATCTGGAGTAATGAAATTATCAATATCCAGGTTTAGAATTTTTGCCGTATCAGAAATGATAGAAGTAGATGTTCTGATAGCACCATTGATGTCAAGTTCAAAATCAACAGTGTCTAGAACAGCAGTAGCAGCAGCACCCGATCCACCACCACCTGTGATAGTTACGGCTGGTGCTGATGTATATCCTGCTCCTTGATTATCAACAACAATAGCAACAACCTGACCGTTGTTAATTAATGCAGAAGCAAGAGCTCTAGTACCAAAAGCAAGATTATTCGGATCTGGATATGATAACTCAACGTTGGGAACGACAGTATATCCAGTACCACCTTGGTTCTCATTTACTGTGATAGACTCAACTTTGTTACCAGTCCTGTTAATACCAAGTCTAGGTAATTTAGTTGATGGATCTAAAAGCGTTCGGAAAACTTCTTTCTCATCAGATCCACTTCCAGATCTAACAATAAAGTTCTCGGAACCTAAGATCTTAGGTTCGGTTCCAGATAAAATCTGTTTATCTACATTAAAATCTAAGCTCATTTTGCTCTATCTGGCAGATGCTTCTTACTCCTTTATTTATCAAGCAGACCAATCAATACTAACAACCTCTGTATATGCTACCCACTTAATAGTATCTGTTGTACCGCCTCTATTTGTGGAATAACTATACTCTCTGGGACCACCAGAACCATATGAAGATACAGACCAATTTTGCCCAGATGGAATAGCATCTTTTATAGTAGTTTTTAATTCTCCTAAAATTAAAACATTACCATTACCATCCACAGTTGCATTTGTTTCAAATTTTACCGCGTAGTGACCTGTACCAAGAGCATTTACACCAATAACTTTTGTTGTGATAAAATTAATTGTGTTATCATATAAAGTTGATACAGAAACTCCGTCAGTTGTTAAAATTGTATTATTAAGACCACTAGTAATAAAAGAATGTTTAGTTGTGTTAGTAAAATGTTCATTCTGAATAGTCATCGTATTGATGTTCAGAATATTTCTACTATCGTCTAGAACAGTTGTTTCGTTAATTCCAAATCCATACTCAGAATTAAAGGTTTTATTTTCTATTGCCATTGTTATTTCTTAATAGATGTGGAACTTGATGTGATAACAACTACATCACCTACTGTTAAAGTTTGATCCATGGTGTATGAAATTTGTACTTCTCCAGAAGGATCAAACGAAACAGTATAAGTAAACTGTTCTTGACCAGTATTTAGAGAAGCATACTCAGAAATAAAGATATCAGATCCTTTTGCTAACAGTTGAATTTCTGTGGTATGAATATCATTAGTTGTTGTGTTCTCAGCAGTTACAGTTACTTTTGCAGATTTTGAAACTGTTGGGTCGTAAACAACAAAATTAGCAGATTCTGTTGCTCCTCTTGTTAGAGTAAGATCACTTGTAGAAATAACAACATCGTCCAACTCCAAGAATTTTGCTGTATAATCTAAAATTTTTAAATTAGATACAGCATTTGATGTATCAAAAGATCTATTTGCTTTTAATGAACCGTCATCAGATAACGTAAATGATGTATTTGGAGCACCACCAACTTTACCAAAAGCAAATTCTATGTTGTTAAGACCTGTTTCTAATACCGAAGATACACTATTATAAGAATATGATTCTAATGCTCCTAGAGTTAGTGTAGCGTCAAATGTAATATTTGATGCTTTGAATGTTAATGGTTGATAAACAGAACCAACAAAAGTAAATTCTACTCCATTGCCATCATCTAGAGCACCAGTTGTGTGAGTAGGAGGATTACTTCCAGTAGTTCCAGCAACAGTTACTTCATAAATGTATTCACCAGCATATACTTGCTCATTAAGAACAACAGAGATACCATCTTTCCATAATGTTTTACCATCTGTAGCAACAGATTTAATAGTGTTGTTGGTAACTAATTCAATATCAGTTTTGTTAAATCTACTAGTGTTTACCGCATCATTATAGAAATATAAAATATTATCATTAGCACCTACAGTTTTTTCTGCTAGAATATAAGTATTGCCATCAACATCTCTTACACCACCAAGCGAAATAAAATCACTTCCGTTAGATCCCTCATATTGTTGAGTGGAACTATTGTATCTGATAATACCTAAAGTAGAAGCAGAAGGTCTATTGGTAGATGTTCCAACGGGAACTTTAACACCACCAGTTCCAGTTACTCTTAAAAGTTTTGTAGGACCACCAGGAGAAATAGTAACATCTTCTGATGCTTGATTTGAAATGGTAGAATCAACGATAGAAATTTTATCGTTTATATTAATAGACTTAGTTTTTAATGACTCTGAAGTAATTAAACCAGTGTTAGTTTCTAATTTAATTACCTCAGTTTCTGTTACTGTTCCAATAGTAAGTTCAAACGTACTTGTGGGAGTTCCTGGTAACAGTGGGAATGTTAATACATCACCATTAACATAACCAAATCCATTATCAACAATATCTACAACTTGAATTGTTCCCAATGACCCAACAAAAAATTGTGCCGCTAAAGATGGTGCTGAACTTACAGTGCCTGTAGTTGGATCGATTAAATTATTATGATCAAACGTAATTTCATCACCTGGAACATATCCACCAGATCCTTCTGATGATATAGCAATAGCAGAAACTGCACCTCCAGTAATTGTAATATTAGCTGTAGCACCAACACCACTACCATCTGTGGATAGTGGAACATTTACATATTCATTATCTGTATAACCAGCACCTAAAATTCCAACTAAATTTGATACTTGGAAAGTAACATCTGCTGGAGTAGTTGTTCCATCACCAAATACTGTACCAGAAACAGTGATAACATCATTAATAGCATATCCTAAACCTCCCCCAGAACTAACCGCAGTTATTGTAATTGTGAGATCATTAGTAACATCAATACCACCAATACTAGATCCGAGAATAGTAATTGTTTCATTGACAACATAATTTTGACCACTATTAACCAATGTAACTGTTGCTGCTCCAGAAATATTTCTAGAAACATTAAACGTTGCTCCAGATCCTGAACCAGAAGAAGTTCCAGAAACTCCAGAATATGAGGTCAGTGAATCTGCGGCAATAGTATTAACGGAACTTGTGAAATTTGTAAGTTCTCCAGTTACTACAGAAACACTAGATACAGCACCTGTACCATCAATTACAACATTAAATTTAGCATCGATACCAGAACCATTCGTTGTATATGTTACTTTATTATAAGTACCTACTAACCTTAATGGATCTACAGATGTGGTAATAGTTCCGAGTGTGGCAATTTTTCCTATTGGAACTGAAAACGCGATAGTAATATCAGCATCTAATCCATCACCAGTACCACCAGAACTAGCAACACCACTGTATGATCCTGGTGTATATTCTGCTCCAGGAGATGAAATTGTTGTAGCAGTAATTTCTCTCTTATAAGTTACAAAGTCTCTAAACGAGGAAGACTGTATTGGTTCAAATCTAACTAGTTCTCCAGATTGTCCAGTTACAGAAATAGATTTGTTTGTAGAATTAGCAGATAATCCAATTCTTTCATAACCGTCAAATGTGTAAACAGGAGATGATACTAATCCAGTTGTTGGTGCGATGTATTTTCCAGAAACGATAGCACTTCCACTAACGTCTAGTGCTTGAGTTCCAATCGCGCCACCAATTGAGACATATGCTCCTGAATCGGAAGCAAGTTTTACATTACCATCAATTGAAACTGATCCATCTACTTCAAAATCTTCGACTAAAGGAGTTACTGATGGATCTCTATTGATAGAAATTTTATTATTGGTAGCGTCAACATAGAGTACCCCACCAAAGGTAGCATCTGATGTAAAGAACAGATCACTATTTGCTGTAAGAGTTCCTTCAATTACTGTATCGCCATTAGCAGCAATAGTAAATAAATCTGGACCTAGGTTAAAAGTTCCACCAGCTGTAATATTGCCTTGTAAATCTGTAGTTCCCGTATTTACAAATCTAGTTGCAGTGGTATTTCCTAATGTAGTTGTGCCATCTTTTAATACAGAAAATGTGCTAGTCTGAGTAACATCAGAAACTGTAATACTTAATCCAGAACCAACTAATGCTGCTTCTCCAGAAACAGTGATTGTTCCTTCTCTATTATCAAAACCACCTTCATCTTTATGAGCAGCACCCTCTGATGTTCCTTCGCCACAGAAATAATATAATGTTGTTGGAGTTGTTGATTTTGGAACAATTGATACAACATTAGTTAGGTATGAATAATCAACTTCTATTCCATTATAAGTCTCTCCATATATGGTTGGGTTTAGTTGAACTTTACCATGAAATCCATCTCGGTTTTCACTGAATCTGAGTGGGTGACCAATATTTGATGCATCAGTTTGATCAAAATTATATCTTACATTTTTTTGAAATGTGAAATCTGGAATGTTAGTATATGTTGTACCGCCATCAAAACTAAAATAATAGTTTAATGCTGCTGTCAGTTCACTAACTTCTGCTTGATTTCCATTACCATCATCTGCTTGTAATCCAGCAGAAAAATTTAAATTAATATCTTTTACAGTTACTGCTTCAACTTGATTGCTTCCATTTAAAAATCTTTTTACAATCTCTTTAGATACACCGTTGTATGTTAAAGTATCACCAACATTAAACCCTGTTGATGATAAAGTTCCTGTAAATTCTACTAATTGTGAATCTAGAATTTTTACAAGATATGTAACTGTGTTTACTAATTCACTGGATGGAACATCAATAGAATCACCAACTTTATAGTTATCACCACCATCAGTGATGGTAACATCAGTAATAATTCCTACCCCAGTAACATTAAATGAGAATCCAGATGGACTATTAACAGGAGGTCCACCATTACTTTGTACGTCTGATGGTAAAATGAATAATGTATCTCCTGCTTGATAATTACCATCGCCACCATCAGTAATTTCTACACTAGTTACTTCTCCACCACCAGTTAGAGTAAATTCAAATCCAGTAACACCACCAATATCTGCTGGATTAACACTTAATACATCTCCTGTTTTGTATCCATTACCAAATGCTCCAGTATTAAATCCTTGTTCAAAGAAAACACCAATAACACCAACATCTGGACCAATTTGAGCTACTGTAATTTCGGCAGCAACCGCGCCAGAACCACTACTAGATACGTTTGTTAGTGAAACATTATTATATGTGTTGGCAGTTCCATTAGATCCAGCTGCTGTAATATTACCACCCATAGTGGCGATTTCTAGAGTTGCTTCTGCTCCAGAACCATTACCACCTTGTAGAGGAACTTGAGTATATGTTCCTCCCTCATATCCACCGCCAGATTGGAATGTTCCTTCCATGCTAACGATTACTGATGCTTGTGCTCCAGCTCCGTTACCACCAGTAATTCTTGCTTTCGGATATGCTCCAACATTATATCCAGAACCACCACTACCAATTGTGACTGTATTAATTGGAGTTGATAAATTTTGAATTTTTTGTAATAATGTAAGAGAATCCTTTTCAAAAGAAGCAATCGAGTTTCCTTCTGCTCCAATAAACAGTTGTTTTCCAACTCCCGTTCTGTATATACCTACATCAGCTGCGTTTGTAAAAAACAGAGATGGTTGATCAACAGTACCATCAGAAAGGCTGAAAGCACCTTCCCCAGTAGCAACGGATAAATCAAATATATCTTGACCTATCGTGTTGATAACTTGCCTTTGTCTTTCAAAGGTGTCTGTTTTAGCAACGAATCTAAGAACTGCCATTTCGTACTATCTCTTTAAGGAGCTGTTTAATTTCAGATATTTCTTCCTTCAAGTTATTTATGTCTTCTATGGCAGCACTAAGATTTTTAGATTTTCTTCGTGCTTCTAACGCGGAAGCATCATTGTTAATGATAGCTCCCGTGCCAGAGTCTCTTACAAGACCATCATGACCTTTTACTTTTATAAAACTCATCAGAAAGAAGCAACAGCACGAATATCTTGAACCTTAGGAACAAATGCAGGATCAATTCCCTTCATGACAATCTTAATAGCAAAAGATGAAAACTCAGGTAAATCAGATACACTATATCTGATATCTTGATAAGAGGATTGTTTTTCTAGTACAGAAGAAATGGTATTTTCTGGAGTAGCAATCTCTAATGAATCTGGTTGACCATTTTCATTAAAGTAAATCCAGTTGATATCATCAAAATTTTCTTGACTGGAAGATCTCTTAAATTTGTAAAGAACTTGGACATCATTAATGTCTTTTGCATTTACAGTCAACTGAAGATTAATTGATGTTCCTGGATTGCTAATAGCAACTTCTTTAGTAACGTATTTTGCTACAGAAGAACTATTTTTGGATGTGTTATCAGAAACATATGTAATTCCATTTGCGTAATCAATTGATTTAATTTCTAAGAAACTTGCTTCATCATCTGGTTGATTTGGATACTTAAGGATATCTCCTACTCTAAAGATATCAGCAAGTTGATCGTTGACAACTGAGTTTCTATTGAATACGAAATTGTCAATAATCCTACTAGTAAAATCATCTAGAATTGGTTGAGTATCATTTCTAACCTCTAGTTGTTGAGTTTTATCATCCCAAATTACTGCGCTTCCAGTAATAATATTATCATAAGATTCTAAAATCGTTGATGGATTTCTAGCAGTCATAGTTGCAGCATCTGGAATATCAATTAAAGTTTCAATTGGGTTTGTGTCAACTTTAGCAGCTGGTACAATTACTCCATTTTCTGTTTCAACTAATGTTGGTTGATTTCCTAATGTAAGTCTTTCTCCTCTCTTAAAGAATTGAGTAGTTTTTAACCTAACAAATACTGTCGAACCTTCTACTTTAGCGATAGTACCAACTGCTTTTGAAGTATACCCTTCAATTGCTTGATTGTCTTGAATTTGTGTTCCACTAGTATTTCCAATGTTAAACTTATAGATTGGGAAGAACTTAATAATTTGATCTCTTCTTCCATATCTGTTCTCTTGACCAGAAGCAGATTCAATTCTATTAGAAACAGTTTTAACACTTGCTGTGGAAAGATCAATTACAGGAGACAAATATGAAACCGTAGACGACAGTGATAACTTATAAGTTAATGATGTAACATTGTTTAGAGTTTCATTAATATCAGAAGCAATAAATTTTTGATTGGTAAAGAAATGTGGTTCATTCAAGAAAGTTTTTTCATAGTCACTTTGTGAATATGAAGTATAGTTTATCGTGGTGGAATCTACAGGAACAACATTAGTTGTTTTGACCATTGACTCTAATTTAGTGCCAGTGAAGGACAAATATTGAATCTGTGGATATAAAGTTTCATACTTCCTATTGTAGGTAGCATAGATTTTTTCACCACCACCGTCAACATTTCCAGAAGCAGCGATAGATGACGTAATATTGTAAGTATCAATGCCACTATTCGTAATTTGGAAAAGCGTGTTGTTGAGGACATCTGCCGTAACACCACCTGTTTCTAATGCTCCTTTATAGAAAACATATGATAGACCAGAAGTTTCAAATCCATTATCTCTATGAGATACTTGAACAATATTATTATTATTTCTGAACAGTCTATATGTTGCATTAGTATTTGCGGTAGCATTAGTGGTAAATGGGTTCTTGGGAAGAAGTTCGTATCCAAGAGACTCATTAGTCAATAAAAGTTCAGCAGTCTTACTGATATCAAATTCTGCTCTGTATAAAGAGAACTTGACATCTTCAAAAATATCTTCGGTCCAGTTGTCTACATTTTGCGATCTATAAACAGATCCTAGTGATGGTTGTGTTGTAATTACGGTGCTTGTTGCAACGTCAACTTCTCCAAGTCTTGATACCCACAGTTCATAATCTGTGGAATCTGTCTCAATTGCCATAGCATATTCGGTGTCATTCTGTAAATATACAGGATGATCGAATTCAAAGTGAGTAGGAACAGTAGAATCTGTAAGACCCTCCTGATCGACCGCTACACCCATTCTAACTGCTGGACTATCAATCTCTATCTCTGTCTCAATTACACATCCTCCAGCACCGTTACCGATGCCTTTGATGACCACAGAAGGTGGTTCTGTGTATCCAAATCCATTTAGACTAATTTCAGTATTATAAATCTTACCATCCGAAACTTCTACGCTAGCGGTAGCAACAGAACCACCAGGAAGTTGTGGACTTTCTATAGTTAAAATAGCATTATTATAATTTTGTCCAGGATTAGTAATTCTAATTTCTGAAACTTTACCACTATCTTTAGCAATAGTTACAATACCAGATTCTCCTTCAGTATTATTTCTGAGAGTTACTGATGGAATTGATAATGTTTCATTTTGATTGAAAGAACGACCATTATGGTTACTAAGAACCATAGTGTAAACCTGCTCGTTTGTTAATAAGAATCTTCCAGATGAAGATGGAACTAAATCAACACCATTTTTGTCGATGATTTTCTCAATGGGACCACTAGCAGCAGATGTTGTTCCAGTTACTTTTTCTCCCCTAGTAACATATACGTTTGCGTTAGTAAAGAACTTAATGTATGATAGTGGTGATATAACTTTCTCTGTTCCAGGAATAATATTCTTACCAGGTTTATCTGATTCAACATTAGTTAAGTAAATTTTGACGGGAACTTTACTACTCTTAGAACTGAAGTATAGATCAATACCAGTAGTAAATACTCCACCATCATAATTTTCAATTTTAAATGTTTGAGCAAGTGGATTTGGTCTTACTGGGTTATCAGTATTACTATCCACAAACTGTACACCCTCATTCGCTTTAAAGAATGATGGTTTTGTGGAAATAATACTTACTGGATTTTCTGGTAAAATACCAACAGCATAATACTTGACTTCAGCATAAGTATCTACTGTTAGTTTGTCAGCATCATTAGAACTAGATGTAAATCTAAAGGTTTTTATTCCTGTAGTTACTCTTACTTCTTCTGAATCTGTGTCATAATCAACAGTATCTACATCTCCACCCCAAGTAGCATTTTGTCTAGGAGCAAATCCTGCTGGTAGGAGAATAAGACCACTAGCATTGCCGTCATCATCTGTGGTAACAGTTCCATTAAATGCCGACAAAGAATTTCCAGCAATTCCAGTAAATCTAAGATCTGGATTAACCCAACGACTAATATCTCTTCCTTCTAAGAAAACAGAAATTCTAGTATTTGGTTTTAACCTTCTAACTACAAATTTGACTGGTTGACTTCTAGCGAAGAATTGTACACCATTGGATACTACGTTGCCTCTTATTGTAGAAGATTGAACACCTTTAGCAACATCATTATTTTGTGGACTAATATTAGATGAAGATGCAGTAGAAGCATTGCTTACTGAAGATTGAACATCTAAAGAATTTACTTGTCCTAGTGAATTAATAGATGTAAATGATGGAGACGAACCAACCCAATTAGTAATAAATGAATTGAATAAACTTGAGAAACTTTCTCTAACATCTTGCTTAGCAATAAAGATCTTGTAGAGATCAGTATTGGTATCTACAACTAATGGTTCCGTGGATTGATCATACCATTGATCAATACTTGGTGATAACGCAGCATCGCCAACATACTGAAGAACTACAAATGGATTTGGATTTAGTGTTTTAGAAGCAAAATTATTTCCTAAAAGATTTAAACTGGTGTATGGAAGGGTGACAATATCACCAGATTTTTTGTATCCAGAAACAAATCTCTGATCTTCTCTTTTATTAACCTCTTTGAGGAAAAGTGAATCTTCTTTAGACTGTGGACGCATTACAGATTGTTGGGAATCGATAGCACACTGATAATCTAAAGATACGAGACTTCCAGATCTATGTGCTTCAAAGTTATCAACTAAGAAACCAGACTTAAATCTATCAAGACCAATTTCATCTTTAACTTGCATATTAAGAGCTTGTTGCTCTAGAATACTAAGAGTGGTATAATATTCAAGTCTTTCAATGCGTTTTTCTAACTTACCAATATCACGCATCGTATAACGACGATTGTCAACAGAGGTAATTCTTACATCTTTACTTGTTTGTGTATAAGCAGGAATGTAAGCATAGAATAGAGGAATAGCATCATCAATTGGATCTGGTTTTGTTGGATTTAGTGAAGAGTTTCCTTCTTTAACAATAAAGTTTCCATTTTTATTTAAGAAAACGCCATCTATTCTATCAAGATATTGTACTTGACTAAATGACAGTGTATACTCTAGATTGGTATCTGGCGCTGGAGTAGCAGCAATAACTGATCCAGCACCAGCAAAACTACCAATACTATTTGCTAATGAAGATTCGTTTTGGAATCCAGAAATTGTAGTAGCAGAATCTACTTTAGGTCTAAAGTCTAATACATTTTTTAGATTTAGAATGCCATGTACAGCAGAGTTAAATGATGGAATTAAGTCTTCTGTTACTCCAGCTTCATGTATGTAACTATCGATGGTACAGAAATCTCCTTGAGATTGTTCAAAGTAATCAAAAGCAATTACAAGTTGTCCAGAGGTTTGTTCTTTTCCTGGTTTCAATACAATCCTAGAAACGTCATATACAGTATCTCTTTGTCCATTATCAAATGTAAATCTATCAGTTACATCTATACCAGAAATTAAATTACCTGAAGTATCTACAGATGGTGGTTGAGTAGCACTTCCTTCATATACGTATCTTAGTCTATACGCATCAGAATATGAAATAGTTTCTACTACATCGCTATCATAATCTGTTCCTCTAAATGGAATTACACGATCTCCAGACGAAGTAACAACAATCCTTTTATTTTCAATAGATGTTTTTAATCTAGGTTTAGCATTTAGAACTTCTAGTGTTGCTGATAGTTTTAGTTTGGGGAACGTTCCGTTTGTTGGAATAATACCAAAGTATGTTGATGGTAAGTTCAAACTAATACTGCCAGAAGTCAATCCACTGGCAGTATCAGTTGACGATGAAATTACTACGTTATCTTTATCAATGTAAATAATATCACCTTTAGTAATGTTGGAAGCATCGCCAGGATCTAAAACTGTAATGATATAATTTTCTTCATTAAATGTGGAAAATCTTTGTGTTCCAAATGGTAACTGAGCAGCAAATGTAATTGTACCACCTGATGTGGATGCTGTAGTTACAAAATCTCTACGGAAGAAATACTTAATTTTAGTTTCTTCTGGTGTATCAGCTACTTTTTTAATCTGACTACTTCCCGTGGGGAACAGAAGAGTTCCTTGACTAGAATTATCAACTCTAGGACGCAATCTAACAATACTAGTATTAGTAACGTTTCCAGGAAGAACAGTATCTAGATATACTCGTGACTTAGAAGATCCTTGTCTGACAGTAGCAAGTTGTACAACAGCACGAACAAGTGTGTTGTCTTCATCTGAGAATTGAATGACATCACCCTGTTGTAATAGAAGACTTGCGTCAGCACTAAAACTAGTAGATTCAATGAAATTATATCCCTTGGATCCAAAGAAAGTAAAACTAGTTACAGATTTAATTTCTGCAAATGCTTGATCATCTGTTACCAAATCAGCAGTAAAGATATTAGCATTTCCAGAACCATACTGAGCAGATAAAGATTTTACATTCTGGGGGTTGTATGTAGTTACAGCATTCCTAACCAATACTGGTAAAATAACAGCAGTAATACTTGGGTTAGCGGCACCATCTGGTTGTTTAATACTTACTGATGGTGGTTGTGCATACTCTGTAGAAAGCGCAGATTTGTTGTTAATTTGTACAGCATAGAAAGAACCATTTGTTAAACGAATAGCTTCTGCTGCTGCAGCATCATATTCAACACCATTAATTACGAGAGTCGAATTATCAGCATATCCAAGTCCTCTATTTGCTACAATAAAATGTGAAATAGTATTATCTTTAGCAATTCTATTTGTTACGCCATCTTCGTCTCTGATAGACTCTCCAGAAACAAATTTTCCTGATAGGGTTTTTACAAATAAAATTTTTCCAATGGAATATACACCAGAAGGCGCACCTTCAACAACACCATAAGCACCACTAGTTAAACCAGTAACATACTTACCAATACCGAAACTATTATTGGTAGGAGTTACTTCTAGAAGTAATTTGGTGAAAAATTGTGGATCAAAATATGACAATCCAAAAATAGCATTATATGTGTCTCCACCACCTGCTAGTCTACCTTTAGATATAACAATATCAGAATCAGAATTAAAACCAAGACCTCTTTGCTTTAGGAAAAAATTACTTGGTTTTGCTCTACCAATTAATGGAGTAATAGTTTCACTATAATCAATAATAAATCCCAACTCATTTGAATCTGTAGCAGCATCTGCTTCAGATAAGAAAATATTTCTTTGATAGTTGGTGTCTCCTGGATCATACTCAAGGAGAAGTAGATCAATATCATCTTTATCTCCAACAACTGTAAGTTCTAAAAATAGAACCTGATTATTGGCGTTTAGCAGAGGTTTGTTTACTTTAGCATAAGATAGAGACTTGAGTTTGCCTGTTGTGAGAGCATTACCAGCATCATCTCTAGTTTTGATAAAATAAAGTTCTGATAAATTTGAAAAATTACCGTCTGAAATTGACGCTAAAGTTGTAGTGGTATTTGTTACATCGATTGTAATGGTTTTAATACCATCATTACTAGTTAATGTAGTTCCTCTTTTATCTAAAGTTTGTCTGTGGTCAGTTGATAACTCTGTGCCACTAAGACCTATAGAACCATCATTATAAGTTGCGAATAAGTTAACATATGGATAAGCGGTTAAATCTCCACCTTCCTTATTCAAAGGAACACTACCATATGTGTTAGTAATATTAAAAGTTGGAAGACCTTTTGTTTTTAGAGTAACATTATCGCTTGAAAGCGACTCTCTCGCTTTGTTAATTTCTAGATACTTTGTCTCTTTGTTGACAATCTCATATCCTCTGATATATGCTTTACCTGGTCCAATACCAGCAAGCATTTTTCTACTTGCTTCAGACTCTGTTAAACCATTAAATGATCCGAATTCGTCAACTTTATAGAATCCACCATTTTTATCTTTCTGTGCATATTCTCTAATATCTACAGAAAAATCATTTACAATATAATCTCCACTCTCATCAAAAGTTCTTCTAGCAAGAGTCTGCTCAATTAGACTATAGTTTGTAGGAGATACTTTCTTTTGAACAGCACCTTTATATACTGTGATAAGTTGAATGAAATTTTTGTCAGTTGTTTCTGACAATTCAAATTTTTTAATAGTTAAACTAATTTTTAGTCTATGTGCTCCAGGAGCGGAATAGTTTGAAGATCCAATTGAGTTATCATATAAAGAAGCATCCTCTTCTGGAGTTACAATGTCTTCTTTAATAGTAAATCCAACTTTTGCTGATGGATTATCATAGTAATCATCAATTACTAATAGTTGTTTATCGTTACGAACAAAGTATCCATTAACAAAGTAAATACCTTCTTCCACTTTTACAGCAGAAGCATATCCCATGGCAGGACTTTCTAGAGACGTAACTTCTCCTGTATCTGGATTTTTAACTTCGATACTAGTTGGAAGAACACTACCGTCAGTTCCAACAACTAAAAGTGGAGTGTTGACACCATCAACTACTTCTAGTGTCTCACCTTGACGGAAAGTTGTATCTAAGTTAGAATCACCACTGCTAAGGTAGTTTACGTATACCGTATCGGCAGTAGATTCTGTCGCTAGTTTTGTTTCTAAAACAGTAGCAACAACACCAGAACTTAAACCTCTGATTTCTAGACCAATTAATTGACTGATATCATACTTTTTATATACGATATCATCTCCCTCTGAAACAGCAACTTCAGATACTGAGGATAACTTAACGTAATCTAACTTTGTGTTAAGACCCACTTCCCCAGGAACAACTAAGTCTCCCTGTTTGAAAGCATACTTACCAAAAGATTCAACTTGATTCTGTAGAATCGATTGGGTCTGTGTTAGTTCTCTACCTTGAATAGAGTACCCAGGACGGAATAGAATCTTATAAAAATTCTTATTCGCGTCAAAGTCCTCGTAGTAAGGATTTACATTTAAGTTAGTCTTTTGTGGCATCGTTTTCCGCCAAATACTAGCATTCTTTGTCCTTAGTATTTATAGAGATAAAAAAAATCCCCCGATCTCTCGGGGGACTTAATTAATCTATTTTTATTAGAATTCGATAACTAATTTGATATCTTCAATTTGGTCAGGAGCACGGGTGATGAGACGACGATTTTCCTGATAGATGATATCACCAGAGTTGTTTTCAATTTCTGGAGTAGCAAGACCAGAAGAGAAAGTTGAACCGAGTAGAGACTGAGAATAGGTAGTATCTACATTACCAGAAGCAGCAGAACCAACACCACTAATTGCGTTTGATCCATTGCTTTCAAATGCTCTTACAACACCTTGATCAGTGTGAGCATCATTAGTCTGGATGTACTTAAGAACTCCAGCAGTTGTTGAACCACTATCAAGAGTCCATGAAACAACAGTTCCTTTTGCAGTACCGTCAGTTACAGTCTGACTGATGGTTTCATCAGGAATGAAATCTGCTGTAGCACCAGTAATCTTAACTGCTCTTAAACCAGAACGAGTGTCATCAGTTGCAAATGTTGTTGTACCCCAGTTGTATGGATCTTTAATGATTCCAATACGACGGAAGTCATTGTCAACTGGGAAATCACCAGAACCTTCAGCATAAGTTAAGCGGATGTTAGTCATCACACGCTTACCATTAAGTTCTACTTCATGATCCGAACCATGACCACCTTGAGGTGGCATCACAACTTCGATAGAACCAATTCCGTTAGCAGGAGTAGTAACTGCTGTACTTAAACTAGCGTCAGAGAAGAGGTTGCCGTTACCAAGAAGAACGTTGGCATATGTATAACCCGATCCACGGTTTTGTACAGATGCTGATGTAATAGTTCCAGAACCATTAGTAGCAAACATAATAACACCATTAGTTCCGTCACCTTTAATGCCAGTGTACAGAGTTTGCGATGCAGGTAAATTAGAACCACCATCTTCAATTAGAGCGACATCAATCGCACCAGCAACAGCAGATCCAGTAACAGCAGTACGAGAGTTGTTGGAGGGAAGAACAATTGGCATGAAATCCGAAGATAGGAATCTTAGGACATCATCAGTTGGCATGGTGTACATATACTTCCAGATGTATCCAGCACCAGAAGTCTCTGTGTAGAGACCAGTGGAAGAAGCATAGTTACCACCAGAAGTTTTTGGTTCTTCAGTTGCGTTTTGACCAGATGGGTTAGCAATATTCTCCCCATTATAAAGGCACTTGAATACTTCATAATCAGAGTTCATTACATAGAACTTAGCATCAGCAATAGCAGACTGACCTGTTGCAGTTGATTTGCCAACCTGACCACCACCAGCAGGGGTAGCAGAGTAATCAGGTTTCCACATGTCAAACTTAGGATTCGCAACTAGATCCCAGTTATAACGGCGAATAACTGTTCTAGCAAAAGAATCAGTAATACGCTTAGCAGCGATCAATTCATCATATACATTAATCTTTTCTCTTTGGTTATCAAGAGGTAGAGGTGGAACATCCTCAGTAGCGTAGCGGTAGACACCTACCTTAGCAGTTGCTGCTGTGTCGGAAGATCCAGCGTTGGCAGTTTCTTTTAGATCTTGTCCTAGAGTTGGAGTGGAGTTTGTTCCGTTGCTACCAAAAACGTCGGTTAGGAGAAGGGCACTATCATAAACTTCGGCAACTGTGGCACGGAATGTTGTGGAACCGTAAGTACCAACGTAAACCTCGTTACCTACAGTAAAATTAGTAGAAGAATTTGAATACACTTCTAGATATGCTTTCCAAGGTTGGGGACGCCCAACAAAGAAGTACATTCTAGTGCGCTCAGCACTTGTTTCGCTTGGACCTTCCGTCAAGGATTCTAGGAATTGTTTCGCGTTAAAAATACGAAACTTATCAGAAATAATAGCAGCCATGGGTTTCTTTATCCGACGTTGTGATTTGTGCCTGAGTTATTTATATTTATACCGATATTTATTACTTTATAAACGGTACAATTTCAGCATTTAGTGTGATGTTTGCTGGTCCACTAACAACAGTACATCCTTCAAATGAAGTAGATGTTTTACTGGTGTATTTAATTAAAGTTCCATCACTTGTAAATAAATGACCTTCTGATGGGAAGAAAGTAGTTTTTTGTACGTTTACTGTCCCAACAGAAATTGATTGAGAACCAGCAGATATAGAAACTGGATTCTGTATAGATGGTGGAGTTAATGTAAGTTTGTCTCCAGCAAGTGTGAAAGTAGAATCTTTTCTTAGTTCAAAATCACGAATGCCTAACGCGGGGAAATATGTCTCCAATTCGGCAAGAGTCATTGCTGAAACATTACAAGCACCATCATCAAATATACCATCAAAGTGACTAATGGTGTGACCAGCATTTGTTGTGGTATAATCTCCAATATAGAATACGCTATTCTGGAATACCTGGTTTCTGGCGTAGATAATAGTTCCATCACGTTGTACAACACCATAATCATCAAGTAGATCTACAAGACCATTCAATCTAGTTTGAACTGGATCGTTAATAAGTACACTTTCTTGATAACCATCAATTACTCCACTTGGAGGTGGAATTCTAAGGAATTCTAACTTATCTTTTCTTGGGGATAGATCCTGAACTTCAATTTGATATTCAGTTTCTCTCTGGGTTATGCCAACAGCAGCACCACCTTTTACAGTAACAAGTTGAGACTCAGATTCAACAACCGCAACACCAGCGTATGCGATAGATACTGGATCTGGAATCTGTCTCAGGAACGTTCCAGCATTCCAATTCTGATCTGTGGTATTCTTTTGTCCTCTTTGTACGCTTAAGAAACGATCATTGATCTTACGTAGATACCTGACAATTTCTGTACCGATTAATAAGTAACCATTTGTACTAAATTTGTCTGTATTTCCAACGTAAATGATAGTATCACCAGCATCCAAAGGAGCATCCAAGAATGCACCAACCTGGTAGTAGTTAATATTAGATAGAGCAGTGTTCTGAATAACATCTGGGTTGATACCAGATGTTATCTCTCTACTTACTGTAGAAATAGAATTTGTAGTAAGAATACTATTAATCTTGACCGAAAGAATCGTTTGATTATCCTGGATCCGTAATGCTCCACCTTCACCCTCAATCTCAACAGGTTCTGGTTCAATATAAACAATTTGAGCACCGTCTGGTTGATCAGTGCCAACTGGCATAGTTGAATTTCCATCAACTACATTAAGTTCTCCTGTTTGAACTATTGAGATGATATCTCTATCAGAATCAACTGGACTATCAAATAGAACTGAAGTAAATGTATTGATACCTTCAATTTGATTACCAAGAACAGAAATTTCTGATACTACAGTTATTCCTACACTTTCTTTAATATTAATTGAAGCATTAATTAAAGAAACACCAATATCAGTTTCTTTGAATATCTTATATCTTCTAGCAACAACTACTTTTGGTGCTTTGGTATAACCAGAACCACCAGAAATTAATTCAACACTGATTACTTGTCCCTTACTAACAATAACTGCTGCTCTAGCACCACCACCTTCTCCATTTTCTGGAATGAAGTTAATTACAGGTGGGGTATAGTATTGATATGCAGTTGGTTGTGTAATAGGATCATAACTACGTTTGTTCCAATCAAGTTTTACAACAGAACCATTTTCAATGGTAGCAACAATAGAAAGACCTTCACCTCTAGTAACACCATTGTATGCTTCAACTTCAACTTGACCAAAGAAATTATTTGATAACTGTTCTTGTGGTCTTTGTTCTTTAGCAACTAAATCTGATGGAAGTTCTTTTACTCGTCTAAAACTATCTTCTCCATCAACCTTAATTAAAGTATTATTTGATAAGTTTATAAAAGGATTTTTGTATGTCTTTCTTAAAAGTGTACCGCGCCATGTTTCACTTCCTCTTACGAGAATTCTGTTGTCAGCATCAGTTTCGTATGTTATACTAGACCCAGAGGAATCTAATCCAACAATAGTATACACACTTTCATATCTTCCAGCAACAGCAAAGTAAACATCTCTACCTTGAATTATCTCACACTTGTTTCCAAATATACGGAAATTTAATGTGTTTCCATTACTAGAGATATCATAAACTTCACCAATTACATTGTATGTGGTGGAATTTCCATATTGATATGCTTGAATTCTATCTCCTCTTCTAATACCCATCCAGTTCCTACTCAAGAACTCAGGGATACCAAATGTAGTTTGTAGAGAAACTGTACCATTAGCATAGTAGTTATCTACATTGAAATCATACAGATTTAAAATTTGTCCGACATTTCTACCATATAGGTATCTCATGTCAACATTCATTTGTTCTGTAATTGGGAAGTTAAAGAAAATGTTTGGACCAGACACAGTGTATGATTCACCACTTTTCTGAAGCACTCCATCGATGAATACTAAGAAATAAGCAGGTTCTTCAATATTGGCAACAGTTAAATCTTCTAAATCTAAAATTAAGAAAGGACCAGTTCTAACATTGTTAATTAAATTCTTATCAAGAGTCATTCTCTTGTAATTACCAACACCAGTACCTACAACTTTTTCAACTGCAGTTGGTTCTCCTAGAGTTCTTGCTCCAGCATATTGATCCCAGATAGGAGCAACATCAAATACTAATTTGTTGGGAACTACAGTTCTGTCAATGTAATATGAGTCATCACCTGGATATGAAGCATTGTACTTAGTTTCTTGTAGTACAGCGTTTAATGATAGTAAGAAATTTTCATCAGGTTCTGTAACAACTGAAGAACCATCTTGCCAATATAATTCAAATTCTTTAGTCTCACCATCAATGTAATCTGGTAGTGCCCTAGCAACTTCCAACTCATTTAAAATATCATCCAGATTATTGTATAGAGAATTTACAGACGAAATTACATCTGCACATTCTGAGTCTGGGATTAATGGATCTGGTAAAATGTTGTAATTTGAATATGTAAGAGTAGCAGACCAATAACCAGATTTGTTTGGATTGATATTTACAACTTCTACTACACCAGTTCCTTTAGCAATAATATCTTTAACAATGCTGATCATTGTGTCGATAGATGACTCAACTTCAGCGCAAACTGGGAAATCAGTATCAGTAAAAACTGTATTATCAGTATATGGATTTATGTTAGTATAAGTTCCCGTTCCCAAAGTATTTCGCATTGCGAGAACCATGAGATCCTTTAATCTATCCCATGCTGCATTTGCTGCTGTAATTTCCAATCCATTTAGATAAGTTAATTCTTCTCCATAAGGATATCCACGATTGGTATAATACAATTGAGCGAATTCAACTAATTTAGCATTTCCACCAAATCTCAAATGGTAGACAACATTATCAACTAGAATTCCAATATCTCTAGCACACTTTGCTTTATCCGATGATGGTAGAGCATAGTTAGCATATACAAATTCACTTACTTCTTCTTGTAAATATGCTTTATTGTTGTTAATTAGATTTGAAGCATCGTAGTAAGTTCCATTATTGATTCCACTAAAGTAGAATGTAGCACTGTCAGTAGAAGCGAATGATGTAGGAACTTGTACTGTATCTCCTGGATTTACAGAATATTGATTTCCTGGCAATACGGCACCTGTGCTAGATGGTAAAACTTCATTGCCACTGGTAGTTCCATTCAAATATGTAACTCCTGCTGATGCACCGCCACCACCACCAGCATTTGCTAAAGCTGGTTTTGAAAGTGTTAATTTTGTTTTACTATCAATAGAAACAACAATAGTATTTGGACTAAATGCTTTTCCAGCACTGATAGTCATGCCAATAGCAATCCTATCGGTATCAGCTACTCTAACTTCAGTAGAACCTTGGAAGAAAACAACTGATTGCTCTACATAATCCCAATTAATAATTGCTAGGTTTGCTAAATTTGTAGCATATCTGAAAATAGACAGAGACTCTGTTTTGTTGTCGGTAATATACTTAGAACCATTAGCAAAAATGTTAGCATAATCAATAACTTTACTATTTCCACCAAATCTCAAATCATGTTGATAAGCATCAAGAATATAACCAATATCCAGTGTATAATCATCTAGTTTTGTGCTCCAATCTAAAGAACTGTAATACTGTTTTCCATATCCAATAGATTCTTCAATAATAAACTGTCTATTCCTATCAATCTGATTAGCAGCATCTATCCATGTGCCACCTCTCTGGAAAATATTTCTAAGTTTCTTAATGTATCGAGTGTTATACTGATTATCTTTGAAGTAGAAATGTCTGCCAACAAATTTTGTTCCATTATATGGAGATACATCAGTAAGACTATTTCCAGTTAATTTTGTTCCTGAACCTAATGGAGGTGCGCTAAAAACAATAGTATCACCACTTACTGTATATGCTACCCCAGGTTCCTGTAAGATACCATCAAGAGTAACAATTAAACTTTCGGCACTAATAGGAGTGAAAGGAGATCCTGTGTTATCCAATACTTGGAAAACAGTTGTACCTTGTAACCTACCATCAGTATCAAAATATCCATCAAAAGGAGCAGAGAGTGTAAATTCAAATGCACGAGTCTCATTGAAATTAAACTCTGATGTAGCAGCAGATCCTTGACCATCGCGTATTCTGGTGTTTTCAATAGACTGGATAGTTTGAGTTGTTACTTGTTTAGTGCTCTCTACCGTAATTTTGTTTTTCTCTGGATTCCAGAGTTGAATAATTGAGAAACTATCTGCTTTTTTAATAACAGATGGCATCTCAGAATTAGCACTTGTTTCAACATCAACTTGTCCAAATAATTTAAATCCAGCAGGGTGTGTGGTAGACTTGATAAGGTCTCTCCACTGCTCAATAGATGTCTTGGACTTTACAACATATGAATAATCTTGATAGAAGAAACTGTCAGTAAGTTTTTGATTGGATACACCAAGTCTTCCTTTGTCGGAAGTGTAGAATCCAAGATTGTCATACGTTGATGCCGTTGTAGTATTGAATGTAGTAATATACGCTTTTTTAACTACACCAGAAGCACCAGAAATATAACCAATAATAGCAACATTTTCTCTAATAATACCAGTTACTTTTTCGATCTTGAGTAAATTAGAACCATTTCTGTATTCTGATACTACTGCTCTCGAAACTTCTACGCCATTAATTGATTGTGTTAGTAATTCACCTTTTTGATATTGTCCAGAGAAAGATTTTAATGCTAGTGTATACTTTGAAGTAACATCAGATGCTACTGTTTTATCTAAGTGATATTCAGCACCATTATTGATAATCCTAACACTTTGGGGAATGCCAATACTGTTACTCTCTGAATACAAACTAACAGCAGATTCAATAATTTTTATTTGTGGAGCGTAGGTATATCCAAACCCAGGATTATCTACAATTATAGAAAATAACTCACCATTACGCTGAGTTGCTGTAAACTGTGCTCCAGTTCCATCACCGTCTACAATAACAACTTTTGGATTTACATAATTAGATCCAATGTTATCGATATCAATACCAGTAATAATGTTTGTTGCTGTATCAAATAGAACTGTAGCACTTCCTCTAAATGGTTCCGAAGGATCACAACCAATGACAAGAGGAACTTTTTTGTAATTCTGTCCTAAATTTGTGATATTAATATCGTTGATCTCTCCAACAGCAAACTGTCCACTGGTAGTATATGAGATAGAACCAGAACCATCCCATAGTGGTGTTTTGGTAATATTGTATACAAATCTATTTGGAGTTACATAATTGAGTGTTTTTGTTCCTTGTAGTGGATCTGTAATAATTTCAAAGAAAGCACCCTCTGAATTTACAATGCCATTTTTATCAAAGTAATAGAAATTAGAGAAATTTGTTCCTTCTTTATTGTCATAAAGATTTTGTGTTAATCTAGGACCAAATCCAAATTTAACTGAAGTTGATGCACCAGAGTTTCCTGGTAAAATAGTTGTCGCAACTTTTTCTAAAGTTAAAAGATTAAAACTCTTACTAGGACTCATATCAAAATATGTTCCAGTTAATGAAGAGTGTGAAGTATCAAAAGTATATTTGTAAAACTCTTGAATTTCAATATTTGGATTGGGGGTAAATGTACTGTTATCTTCAGAAAATTCAAATTTAAAATCGATGTTTCCAGCAGAAACTACTGATACTAATCTCTCTTGACTACTTTCATCAAAGAAAACAGAACTTAAAGTTAATGGTTCTGACTCTCGCTTACCAATACTGTAATCAAATACAATTACAGCAGTTTGGGTGTCTAAATCATATGATTGAATATATCCACTACCATTAGTATTGGTAATTTTAAAATTATTTGAAAAATTGTATTTTGGTTTATACAATGACAGTGATCCGCCATTGTAATGATCCACAGCAACTGTTCCTTCTTTTCCCCTGGTAACAGTAAGAACAGTATCATTGATAGCAGTAATTTCTACAATTTCTGAACCAATCGATACTAGGTCTCCTTCAGCAAATCCCTTTGCAGTTTTAACTTTAATCTCTGATGCGTCAAAAGAAATACCTGAATGATCGATGTATAGTGCTAGTCTAGAAGAACTTAAAGAAGCACCAGATCTTTGTAGTTGATCATCATCTACACCTAAGTAATCACCTCTTCTATATCCAGTTCCTGGATCTGTCAATACAATGTTATTGACAACACCAATACTAGACACAGATATAGTTGCTTTAGCACCAGATCCTGTACCACCAGTTAATGGAACATCAGTATAAACATCTTCAGTATAATCTGCTCCACCATTTAGAATGGTAAATCTACCAATACCATCAAAATTAATTGTGGATGTGTTTGATGGTGCCTTGAAAGTTACCTGTTGATATAATCTCTTTCGTAGGTAATAATTTTTAGTTTTAGTAACATCATCTGGGAAAATACTAATGTCAACAGTATCTCCAATTGCCAAACCATGATTTTCAGTAGTTTCTATTAAAGCAACACTTTGATTTACTTCAAATGGTTCTAAGTTGTCACTTAGAGAAACTAAGGTTATAATTTTAGATCCCGATGTGTTGAATAGGTTATCCGATTGAATGTAATAATCATCGTCAATAATCCATGTTCCTGTTAATACTTTAATAGTAACAGTGTTCTGTCTACTAGTCCCTTCTAAAATTTCAGCAGTAGCGATTGGTGGATTTACACCATCAGTTAAACTTAGAGTAGCTCCTTTGGTATAAGAACTATCTTGATCAATAGTAAGAATAAAAGTTTTGATATCAGCAGAGAAAGTTCCAGTATTATCGAACGTTCCTACAACATCTTTTAAGACAATGACGTTATCATTTTGAACTGTACCTACAATAGTACCAGATGCAGCAGATGATGGTTGTCTTAATGTATCATCTACAAACAAGAAAGCATTTTGAATTGTGGTTAGTTTTACAACTTTATCTTCTTTACTTTGTAAGTAGTTAACGGGTTTTCCCGTAACCGAAGAAACCAAAGCAGAAGCATCCTTTCCTTGAGTTCCTTGATTATCAAAATATAATTGGCAATTAACTGAGAAGTTATTGGAAGAACCATCAACAGCAATTTTATCTACTGTACCAGATTTAACTTCTGAAATAGTAGCAACTAAACCATCACCATTTCCAAGCATACCCGCAGAGAAAAATCTCTTAGCATTTTTTGGAATATCGTTTTGATTAATATTAGAATTGTAATTACTATCTACTGGTAGAGAATAATAATTTTTTCCTACAACATATGGGAATTGCGGTACTTGATTGCTATCAATAGTAATGAAATAAGCATAAGTTCCTTCTGGGAAATCTGGGGTAATACAGAATCGTCCATTGTTTTCATCTAGAGAACCACTTTTATGAGTATAAACGTAATCATTTACGAATGACCCAAGAGGATATTTTGTTGTAGGCGGACCATCTTGTCTATTTCCAACTAATGAATAACTAGAAGTCATCCTTACAATTGATGAACTTACATCTAGTGGATTTTCGTAACTAAATGGACCATAGATTGGATTGCCATCATAAGCAAATCCAAGAATAGGAGAATGGGTTTTAACAGCTGGTTCTGTATCAGCAGAGTTTAAGTTATCATTTAATTGAACTCTGAGTGCTTTTGGATTAGCAATTTGACCATAACCATATTCCAAAACATTGTTTATGTTTTCAAAAACATATCCGAATTGTTTATCAATTACTGTGGATAGTTTAGAAAAACGATTTTTATTCCATTCTTTAAGGAAAGGTGTTACAGCAGCACCTGCTCCCACAGGAATAATATCTACCATAATATTTTGTTGGGTGTATAGCGTACCGCCTGCTATTTTTTCAAAACTAGTAATAGATCCATCTGTATCAATTACTGCAGTATATTCAGCAAATCTACCTTTTCCAAGTTTATCAGTAATTCTTACAATAGGTGGAGAAGAATAGAATTTGCCAGGATTTTCTACAACAATACTAGTTACTTCCCCACCAGTAACAATTGCTTTAGCAACAGCATCTCTTCCTGAAGTAATTTCTACAGTAGGTGTTACAGGAAACGTAATAGTAGTGTCAATGATAATGCTATCAACAACTTGACCAACCATTTGTGCTCTTGCTCTTCCAGGAAGACCATCAACAATAACAAATGGAGGATTTACATATCCACGACCTCTATCATCTACACGAATTGTATCTAACTTTCCAAAACGAATACTATCTTGATCTTTATATCCATAGATAGGTACACCATTTAATAAAATTCCAACATCTCTTTTAGAAGTCTCGTAAACTTCAGTAGTTACAGTTGGTGTTTTTCTAAGAATCCTAAGAATTTTTTGATCCTGTACAGACTGTGTAATAACAGGACCATCAAAAATGTTATATGATGGATAACTAGAAGATGTGATATAGTAGTATTGATCATCTGCAAAGATAGCAGAGACATTATTAGAAACACCATCCAAAGATTGTTCTACATTGGTGTTTGTACTAGATGTAACAGAAGTTCCAGTGTCTTTAATCCATCTGAGTTGATTTGTACCAGTCAATACAATTCTTGGGTCCGCAGACTGAAAACCAGGATTAGATACCTGTACAGCGTCACCTGTGAAAGAGTATGGTTGTGTATCATCTGGTAGAGCATCATACACAATTCCCAATGTAAGTAATTTTACACCAGACCCTTCTATGGTAACAGGTTTGTATACAAAATCTCCAAGACTATGTGATGCTGAAGAATTTCTTTCACTGACAATAAACTGAGTTACTGTCTTGTCATCAAATTTAATTACTTCTTCACCAATTAAGATTTCTCCTGTGGAATCCCAACCAATAGTAGATGAAACGTTAATTCTATCACCAACACCAAGAGTGGATGTAAATGCTTTTTCTAATTTTGCTTTTGTGGAGATTCCGAAAATACCATTGATAGTTTCAGGAGCAACAACAATATTCCAAATTACTTCATTATCAATCGTTCCTTGAGCAATAACATTATCTACAGTAGCAGAAGCATACCCATACTCTTCAGATGGTGTTTGAACAATTTGTTTGCCAATTAAATCTTTTGGATCACCTGATACTATCTTTACCTTTAAAGCATATACATTAATCCAATCGGATTCAGATGATTTGTATGTAAATTCTCTGGGATGATATACTTCTGGTTTGTTCTCTACATCAGTAGCAACAATGGTGTTGAAAATGAATTTAATGGAACTATCAGTTCCTTTTGCTTTATAGAACTTCTGAATATTCTTAATCAGAGTTCTCTTATCTACTTCGCCCTTTAAATATTTTTCTGGAAATGAACCAAGATATTGATTTTCAAAGTTTTTTACAAACGCATACAGAAATAAGTTACTAATATTGAATACTTCTGTCCCAGCAAAGTGTGAAGAAGCAGATGTACTAGTAAAATTAGAAGAACTATAAAGATCACCTAGTTTAGTATTTCCACTTACTCCTCTAGAGCAGTTCTGTAACTGGGTGCCTGTACGACTCTCGTAAAAAATAATCTCATCGTTAATTCTTACATAACCATTTTTCTCTGGAAATGATTCTGCATTTACTAAATTGATAGTGGTATCACTATCGCTAATGTTTGAGACTAAGGAGTCACTTTGCTTTAGAAGCGACTTCTCGTAATAATCGATATCAGCATACTTTTGAATGTTACTTAGAACATCCAGAGGACCACCCTGTACCTCCTGTCCTTCATAATACTTTTGTACAAACTTTGAAAAAAGTTCATACTCAGTAGAAATGAATTCAGGAAGCTGTGACTCGATTAGAGTAGAGATTCTCTTAGTCTTTACAGCAGGCATTTACTTACTCTTTGTATGCAGTGAACGAGGAATTCGCAACATCAACGTCAAGATAAACCTCGCGGAGTGCCTTGATATCATTGGAAAGGGGTTTAACTCTAACAGAAATGCGATTGTCAATAAATGTACCCTTAATAATAGTAAGGGCATACATTTTTAGTTCACCTTTTACATAATCAATGTCGCCAACATTACTGTCTAGAACAACCTTTTCGCCTGTTACGCTATCTATTCTATATAGGACAATTTTGCCATCCCTATCTTCTAGATAAACATCAAATGTAGGATATTCAGTTACCCTAAACCCAGTTGATGACAAGGTAGGTCCGTCACAATCTTTATCAAATTCGTTTTGGAAACATACTTCATAATAGAAGGTAGAATTGAGACTAGGATAAAAATCCTTTCTCATTGTTACTTCAGTCAAATTAGAGTTAATTGATCTATCCGTATCATCAATAACACCAACCATTTTACTAAATCTAAACTTGCCGTTAAACTTCTCGATATCAGAATTGTCGAGATAATTTTGTACAGAACCAATTACTCTATCTCTAATTTGTCCTGGACTCTCATCCGTTACAGATCCATTGTAGAAGATCTTTGAATCCAACTCAACATATAGAATGGAAGGATCTACAATTACTGGTCTAACAGAAGCAACCATGTACTTCTTTAAATCATCAATAATTTGTTGTTTAGTTAAAGATGTCAAGAAAGCGGCATTCTCTGCTTTGATTACAATAAAAACTTTTCCGTACTCGGGTGGTTCTTGATCTTCACCACCAAAAATTATAATGTCGCTAGTAGATGGATATACTTTACGAACAATAGCAGCATAATCCTGAGCAGTTACAGCACGATCTTGTGTGCCATAAGTCTTGGGTGCGTTAAACTTAATTTTTGCTGTAGACTCTTCTTCTTCTCCACCCTGTGCTGGTTCTACGGATGTTATGTTTGTTGTAAATGAATTTGGAGAAACACCAAAAGGATTTTCGACAACACCAGAGAATACAAATGTCTTTACACTATTTGATTATGGACCAGTTGTTGTAACATACGATACTTCAATCCTTGCGCCATTGTCTAGTTTCTTTCCTAAAACACCATCTCCAAAAATTAATTCATAACGATTGTCTTCTGTTTCATCAAGGAAGAAAACTTTTGAGGTTGCATCAACATCTAGAATGTTATCAGCAACTAGGTATGGTTCGTTTAAAGATCCTCCTGTTGGGAAAACCTTTACTTTAATAGTTTCTGTGTCAATCTTTTCATTATCAAGAATAAATCTTTGATTCGATAATGATGTATTAACTGTAAATGTGTTTACAAGTAGTGTGCCTTCTCTAACAACGACATTATTAAATGTCGCGACATCGTTTACTACCTGTCCTGTTACATCATCTAATGTAACATATTGATAAATGTTGTTATCATATGAGGTGATAAATCCTGTTCCTTTTTTAAGAACTAACTCAGTATCTGTAGTTGGAGTTCCATAAGTAACTTGAAAGGAAATAATAGCAGTTGGAGAGGTAATGCTTCTAGGTCTGTATCCTAACTGCTTCGCAATCGCTACTACGTTGTCCCTGAGGGTGGCAGAATCAATGAATAGTTCATTGACTACCATGTTAGCGTTAAACGCTGTATAATAGGTATTGTAGGCAAGTGTGTCGAGCAAAGTCGATAAAGCACTGCCATCAAAATCATAGTCAGTAAAATCTGACTGTGCTCTCAAATAATCTTTAAGAGCAACTTTGATATCTTCAAAGTCTAAATTGGCAACCTGAGTATAAGGCATTATCGTGTACGCTCTAAGAAGAATTCTACAATTACTGGTTCGTCATTTCTACCGACAATAGTATATGCCAATTCAACTTCATAACCGTTATTCATATCATCTGGGTTGCACAAAATACTATCTACAGTAATTCTTGGTTCGTAACGTTCTAGAACGTCTCTAATTTCTGATTTGATAATACTGGCACTACCATAATCTAATGGTTCAAATAATACATTTTGAAGACCACATCCCAATTGAGGTTGAAATGGTCTCTCTCCCTTCTTAGTAAGAAGCAAGGCAGTAATCGCCTGAACGATAGCTGCCTTGTCTTTTACTGTTACCAAATCATCAGTAACAGGATGCTTCTTAAATGTAACACTCAAATCTTTGAATGTCTCAAAGGTAGGCATTTAGACACAGCAATAGGCTGTTACTATTTATCACTTACCACAGAATCCGTCTGCCCATTCTACTTGATTGTCAAAGATTTCACCCTCTTTGACATCTCGCATCTTACGTGCTCTCTTAAGATGACGTTCGCTATCAGTTTCGGTAATTAGGGTCATTCCCGATTCTTTGAACTCTTCACTCTTGTCCACTCGTTTGTCCATCTGTGGTCTCCGTCCGTTGTTTTCGTTCAGCATTTGTTTCCCAAAAATAATTATCAGTGTCTCCAAGGCGTCCCCAATCGGTTCCACCCTCGACTTCGTATTCTATGGTAGATACTTTAAAGTCAGGGAATGTAGGTTGTTCTGGAGTCAAGGAGAGGTCATACAGTCGCATCCTATTATTAGGATACAAAGCGTATTGACCATTGTTCAACGCAATACAATTGTGCGATTTGTGCTCCTGAGGAGTTTCGCTCACATTATTATCTATCACATCAGGGTTCGCATGATAGTTATCCAATGTAAACAAGTATTTTCCTTTCTGTAACCCATGGTCACGAGTAAAGATCTCCACTTCCATTTGAGCAATGAATCCTTTGTTGATTGCCATGACTCCATAGTCCATGCAATTCCAGAATTGTAGATTCGCCAAATCCATGTCTATGACTGGGGTTTCAGGGGATCGTACAAACGCACTAATGGGAAGTTTGTCGTACATTGCTCCATACGTGGGTAAGTATGTCTCAAAATAAAAAGCGCGTCCAGGTATGCTTTTAGCAGATACCCAAACGCCCTCAACAAACTCCCCATGACCATCTTGATGATCTCGTAAGTATTCTTTACGTACCCAGACTTTCTCAGCGGGAAGATTGCAAATTAAATTCATCGTCCCTGTCCACGATAACGCTTTTTCTTGTTGTTACGTGATGTAGCAGCGTACTTTGTGTGCTGTCCTGATCCCTGACGAGTCTTTTTTGGTTTCGACTCGATCATGAGACCGCCACTAAGACCAACTTTGCTTCGTGCCATAATTTTGTTCGATTGACTCTTGTATTATACCTTCTCTAGGGGTCTGCTGTCAACCACTACAGTTAATGCTCCAAATCCTGAAACGATACCAGCAGGTCCCACAGGCGATCCTAACAAACTTCCGATCACTGCCATAGGAGTACCATTAACCATGACTGTTGGAGACCCTGTGGAGATTGTATCAGAGTGTAGATCAGGTGGTACAGGAAGTATCGCAAAGTGTGGTAATGTTGTATCACCTACCTTATGTACATTACGACCATTAATGATAACATTCAAACTCGCACCACTAGGAGGAGTAGGGGAGGGTGGTAGAAATCCAACTGGAGACCATGGACCATGACCTGTAGTCATGTCTAAAACCATTGATAACGCGGGTGTTGTACTTAACATTATACTCCAAGTAATAATGGTCTCGGCGCTTTCGGCGTATTTAGGGCATAGAGTAATCTCTGCTGCGCCCAACTACTATTGTTCTGTACCGTCATAAACGCGGGAATAGTGGTCTTTATCGGAATCAACGTCCCTGGTAACTT
>MDTG01063959.1_pt1 | contig 47531 bp, 51 predicted proteins | sample 811421 | NCBI WGS metagenome assembly MDTG01 (sample SAMN05326645, study PRJNA326480) | marine metagenome | isolation source: seawater | place: Pacific Ocean: South East | collected 2011 | reverse complement strand
TATTGGTACATGGTTTTAAAAAAAGAGAGAAAAACAAAAATTATTGACTCAATGAAAGGATCTTATTTAGGTCCAGAATATTCAAATGATGAAATAAATGATGAATTAGAGAAATTAAATAGTAATTTTGAAAGATTATCAGAAAATGAAATAACATCTTTTGCAGCTGAAAAATTAAATGAAGGTAAATGCATTGGTTGGTTTCAAGGTAGAATGGAATTTGGACCCAGAGCTTTAGGCAATAGATCAATAATTGCTGACCCAAGAAATTCAAAAATGCAAGAAATTTTAAACCTTAAAATTAAATTCAGGGAAAGTTTTAGACCTTTCGCTCCTTCAATCCTAGAGGAACAACTTAGTGAATATTACGAAAACGGTAAAATAAGTCCTTATATGTTATTGGTTGATTACATCAAAGATGAAAAAAGAGAAAGTATAAATGAAATTGAGTTAAGTAATAAAGTAGGTATTGAAAAATTAAGATTTAAAAGGTCAGTAATCCCAGCTGTAACTCATTTAGATTATTCATCAAGAATTCAATCAGTTAACAATGTAAATAATAAAAAGTTTTATAATTTAATTAAGTCATTTTATAATTTAACTAATTGTCCAATAGTAATTAATACTTCATTTAATATAAGGGGTGAACCAATTGTGCAATCAGTTGAGGATGCATATAACTGTTTTATGGGAACTAATTTAGATATTTTAATTTGTGGTGATTTTTATTTAGAAAAAGAAAACCAAGAAAATAAGAATGACTACAATTATAAAGAAAAGTTTGAGTTGGATTAAGGTGAATAAATAAAACAATAATTTTGATAATCCTCCACTTATATTAAGTTTTTTTGGATTAGCTTTATTTTATTTTATCTATAGATCAGAATTTCATATCGATTATAAGTAAGTTTTTTGAATAATAGTTATCTATTATACCACTCATTATATTCTTTCATAATTGTATTTAGATTGCTTTTTTTGAAATTAATTTTTATTAACTTTTTTAATTTAAGATTATTTGCAACAATACTAGTCGGATCTCCCAATCTTCTTTTTCCTACTCTAATCACCAAATCTTTTTTTATTTTCTTTTTAAACATATATGCAATAGATTTAACAGATGTACCTCTACCTGAGCCACAATTTAAAACATAACTCTCTGATTTAGTCTCTTTTCGTTTTAAAAGTTTCAGAATAACTTCACAAACATCAGATACATTTACATAATCTCTAATACATGTTCCATCTTTTGTATTGTAATTTTGACCATTTATAAAAAATTCTCTATTTTTTAGTAAAATGTTGAAAATATGCTTGTAGGATTTATTAAATGGTCCACAACCTATTTTTGCATTGGCACCAGCAATATTAAAAAATCTAAGATTATATGAATTAAATTGATATTTTTTTGAGAAATAACTTAGTAAATTTTCACCTTGTAATTTTGATAAACCATAAGGTGATAACGGCCTAGTTGTGGATTTCTCGCTAATTTTTTTTCTATCCATATTTCCGTAAACAGCTGCCGATGAAGCAAAAATCATTTTATCGATCTTTATGTATTTTAAATTTTGAAGAAATTTTTTTAATTTTAAGACATTATTCATAAAATATTTTGAAGGTTTCCTTACTGATTCTTCAGAATCTATGAATGCTGCTAAGTGAACAATTTTTTTAATTTTTTTTTTTTTTTATAAAATTTGTCACATATTTAGTTGAATAATTTTTTTTTAAATGAACTAAATTTTTTTTATTGAATTTTCTTCCATTAATCAAATTATCAACAACAATAACTTTAAAATTATTTTTGATTAATAAATTCACCAAAAAAGTTCCAACATAACCAAATCCTCCAGTAACAAGTATTGCCTCAGTTTTATTTTTTTTCATGAGTGAATTTTTTTTTTGTCATACTTTGATTGATAGTTTTAATACTATATTCTTTTTCGTATTCTATTTGAGTTAAATGAATAATTTTAATTTTATTGAAAGGAAAATCTTTTAAACAAAAATTTCCATCATTATCAATTATAGGTAAACAATTTTTTATTAAATAATTATACTCTGAATTAAAAAAATTAACTAAATCTAAATTATTATAAAGTACTTTATTTAAACTTGCCTGATCCATATTTAAGCAATAGTCATCAGTTGCAAGTTCAACTATTTTTTTATATTCATTTTTCCATTTTTCCCAAATTATACTGTTACTTGGTAGCGAAAATACACCTGCATTTAAAATTGGTTTTTGATGTAATTTATTTAGTGTTTCTTTATCAAAATATTTTTTTAAATTTTTATAAGACCATCCCTTTGCTTGGTAAAAATCACTAAAGATTTTTTTGAAAGAATATTTCATCTTTAAAGCCTCATAATTAATGTCATATTCTGGAACAATACTAATTTTGCCCATGGAGCATACATTTATAAAATCACTAATAAAATCATTGCCTTGAACCCATGTATCAGCATCAAGCCAAATGTAATTATCATAACCTGGAAAATAATTTTTTAAGAATGGTCTAATTGTTAAAAGTTTTTTCCATTCTTGGGTTTTAAATGGTATTTTAAAATCCCATTTTGGCTCTACAATTTTTTTTATTCTATGTGATATTTTTTTTAAATTATTATCGCTTATAGAAATATTTACAAAGCATAAATCGGCCTGCTCGAAACAATTATTATCAATAAGTGAATTATATAAATTTAGATATTTATAAAAATAATTGTTATCACAACCACTTATAATTGCTGTTTTCATAATTATTTATTAGAAGTGTATATATGAAAACTATAAAAAAACTAATTATTTAAAGACGATGAAAATTGATCATGCAGCAATTTTAGCTGGGGGTTTAGGGAAAAGATTAGGCAAAATAACAAAAAAAACACCAAAACCATTAATTAAAATAAATAATATCGAATTTATAAAATACTTAATTTTTGATTTAGTCAAAAATAATTTTAAAAAAATTATAATTCTTACTTGTTATAAAAATAAAAAATTTAAAGATAAATTTGACAAATTAAATTTTTCAAATGTAAAAATAATTTGTATTAATGAAAAAGAGCCGTTGGGAACTGGGGGTTCAGTTGCCCAATTAAAAAAATATAAAAAAAATTTTTTAGTTTTAAATGGAGATAGCTATATTGATTTTAATTATCAAAAATTCTTGAAATTAAAAAAAACATCTTTGGCAAAAATTTTATTAGTTAAAAACTATAATTATAAATCAAATAAAAAATTAAGTAATTTAAATTTAAACAAAAACTCAAATGTAATTTATTCAAAAAAGAAATATATGAATGCTGGAATTTACATATTTAAAAAAAAATTATTAAATAAATTAAAAATTTCAAATAATTCATTAGAAAATAATTTATTTCCTTATTTAATAAATAGAAAGTTAGTTGAAGGTATGACTTGTACGAATAATTTTATTGATATTGGTCTAAAAAAGAATCTCGTTAAATCATCATTGTTTTTAAAGAAAGTATTTAAGCTAAAGGCAGTTTTATTTGATCGGGATGGAACATTAAATAAAAATTATGGATATGTATTTAAATACGCTAGATTCAAATGGCTCAAAGGGTCAATAGAAGCTCTTAAATTTTTAAAATTTTTAAATATTAAAATATTAGTAATTACTAATCAATCTGGGATTGGAAGAGGTCTTTATACCAAAAAAGATTTTTATAAGTTAAACATACAAATAAATAAAAGTTTGAAAATTCATAAGACAAAAATAGATAAATTTTATTTTGCACCATATTACAAATTTTCTAAAAATAAAAATTTTAGAAAAAATAAAAATTTAAGAAAACCAAATAATGGGATGCTTAAAAGAGCATTAAAAGATTATAAAATATCTCCAAAAAATTGTTTTATGATTGGAGACAAAAAATCTGATTTACTGGCTGCAAAAAAAACAGACATAACATTTTATAAAAAAAAAAATTATTCACTATTTAATCAAATAATAAAAAATATAAATGATTTTAATTACTCTAAATAAGTTTTTTTTTTAAGAAAATTGAAAACTTATTTTCGATAATTTCAAAAGAAATTTTGGAAACATAAAAAATTAAATATAAAGAGAAGATAAAAACTATTAATTCGTTTAAAAAATATTTTTCTATCTTTAAAAATGAAAATATTAATTGATCAAGTAAGTGAATGATTAAAAAATGCCATAAATATATACTATAACTGATTTTTCCAAGATACATAAAAAATTTATTCTCTAAGATTTTCATTGGTTTTGACTCTTTTTTAATTCTAAGTGCTGAATTTAAATAGATAAAAAATAGAAAATTATAAATCAAATAATTTGAACTATTAAATATAAAAACTGAAAGCAAAACTATATTTAGTATAAAAAAATTAAAATTTATTTTCTTAAAATAAGAAAAATAATTATATAAAAAAACACCTAAGAAAAAACCCGAAATGCCTCTAACTAAATTTAAATAATTTTCGATTAATAATAATTCTATTAACTTAAAATTATAACTATAAAACCCTAGGTAAAATAAGGCGAGGAATAAAAATATAAAAATAAATAATTTATAATTTTTAGTGAAAAACAATAAAATTAAATATAAAAAATTCACCCAAAGCTCTACTGATATTGACCAACTTGGTAGATTAAATGATTGACCACTAAATCCATGAACAAGAAAAATATTTTGAGCTAAATCTTTAAAATTATATTTTGTGATTTCTAATCCACTAAAAAAGTTGTATTTAGTTAATTCTATAAAAAGAAATAGTATTAAAATAATTAAGTGTAACGGATAAAGTCTAATTATTCTCTTTTTAATTAAAAATATAAAATTTGTAGAATTTTTTACTAACTTTTCATAATTGAATGCTAGTATATAGCCACTTAATATAAAAAAGAAATCAACAAAAAAATGAAGGTTAACTAAAAAATTAAAATTAAGAAAACTACTTGTGACTGTTGAATGATGAATTACTACACCAACAGCTGCTAAACCTCTTAAAGATTGTACATGTAAAATCATCTAATATAATTTTGTATAAATTTTTTTTAAATTATTTATTTATTTTTTATAAAAATTTAAGGTAAGTTTTTAATTGAATAAATTTTTACAAATTTAAATTTTATTAGACTTTCTACAATTGCAGAAAATATAAATGTAGATATTAAACTGTATCCAAAAAAAGGTAATCCCATCGTATATGATAATAATAGACCATTTAAAGAATATCCATAACCTCCAAAAGTCCAGACGCCAAAATTGGTTATCAAAAAAAATACTATTGCGCCAAGCAATGCACCAGAAATTCTGGTACTCATGTTCTGCACAAAGTATTTAGACATCAAAGCAATAAACACAACACTTCCATATGTAAAAAATGTTATTGAATGTAGACCTATTACAAGATCAGTTATAAAAAAACTTACCAATAAAGCTGGTAAAAATTGCAACCCTAGTATTGCGGGAATATAAAAACTTAAGGTTAGCAAACTTGTAAAATTAGGTGGATGAGGAATAAATCTTGAAAAACAGAGAACAAGCAGAATTGCTAAAGATATTTTTGCGTAATTAATCATAAAAATAAAATGATATATTTGATGTATTCTACTTTCAATTAATAAATCATTAAAATCTGTTTATAAATCCGAAATATATTTTTCTTTTATTTTGACTATATCCATATGGCCTTTGATAATTTTCATTTAAAAGGTTATTAATACTAAAGTTTAGAATACCAAAATTTGTATTTTTTGATAAAGATAAATTCATAATATCTGTACTATCTACCTTAGTAATACTAGGAGCATAATCAAATGACTTTCCATAATGATTGTAATTGTAATTTAAAGAAAAAGGACCAATTAAAGAGTTTTTTATATTCATAGAATAAATTATTCCATAAGTAGAATCTGGTCTATTCAGTTGTCGAGTACCATCGGTTCCTCTACTAGAAGAAATAGTATTATAAATTTTAAGTTTGTGATTATTATTTTTAAAATTGAGACTAGTTTCGATTCCTTCCTGATTTAAATCAGACTTATTATTTGTATAACCTGATCCACCTTTATAACTACCATTATAAAGCAATGCATCTTTTATTGATGTTCTATAAAAAGTATTCTCAAAATTAATATTGTTATTAAAAAAATAATCAATTTTTAATTCGTTTGTCTTACTTTTCTCCGGGTTTGCGTCTGGATTTGCAACATGTTTGTAAACATCGCTTCTTCCATTATTCCCATATAATTCATACAAACTAGGATTTCTCAATCCTGTAGATTGAGTAAGCCCAATTTTAAATTTACTCCATTCATGAGATAGATTTATCTTATAAGTTTCGTTGGTACCTGTAGTTTTATGATTATCTCCCCTTAAATAAAATGAGAAAATAGTATCATTTAAAAATTGATAACCAAAATTTCCAAATATACTTAAATTATCTATGTTTCCACTTGCAGACGGGCTTGACCAAGAACCGCTATTTGTAAAAGAGCCAGAATCATATTTATATTCAGCTCCATATCCATATGAGATATTTTTAGAAAAATTAACCTTACTTTCACCTTTAATTAGTGCGGTTTGGCTTTTATACCAATCAAAATATCCACTTTCATCATATTCCCTATTGTAATGATGTACATGAAAAGAAAGTGTGTTTATAGAATCACTTTGTAACAAACTTAGATTGGTTTGAAACACATACATTTTATCATGAGCAAAACCACTTTCATCGTTACTACTTGCATCATAATTACTTTTGGTTCTTCTTGCATAAGATGTTGAATTTATTTTTAAGTTATCTGAAAGCCATTTTTCAGTGTTTAAATTCAATTGATAATTTTTAGAACTATCTTCCTCAACTCCACCATATCTTGCACTATTATTTTTATTATTTGATAAGCTACCTTTAAAATTTATATGCAAATCTTTATCGAAGATTTTTGTAAAATTTGTATCAATTAGATTATTTTTTCCATTATATCCACTTACAGAAATTCCATTTTGATAATCAATGGCAGTAATAAAATTTATTGCACCACCAATTGCTGATGGTCCAAAATGAGCACCATTTGGCCCTTTGTATATTTCAATTTGTTGGATAGTTTGTAAAAAATCTTGCCCAAAGTTATGTAAACCTTGTGTGGTGGATTGATCATTAATTGGTATACCGTTTAAGAGAACTAGAGTATGATTTGAGTTTGTTCCTCGTGTAAATAAGGATGCTAACTGACCCTTCTGACCATTTTGTTTAAGATCTATACCATCAATATATTTTAAAACATCTATTACATCAATTGCTCCACTTTTTTGTATTGAGGACTTGTCAATTATTATTTTGTTTATAGATTTTTCAGAAACATTTGAAGTATTTGGTGTTTTAGATATTGTAATACATGGTGTTCCAATTCTGTTATCCCATTCACAATTATTAATTTGCTGTGCTAATAAATTATTAATAAAGCTGAGAAAAATTATAATTATATATACAAAATATTTTAACATATAGAGACCTATTTCTGTTATCTAAAATTAAAGATAACTATTAGTTTTTATGCCTCTGTTAATTTTTCATTGCAGAATTAGACTTTTCCTGGCCTTCATTCAACAGCGGACTTTACTGGGTGGCGCTCCGACTCTACGGTTGCAGGTACAGCCAGTGAATTTCACACTGATTTCCCACCATGCATTTCAGTATATTGTTATAATATATTAAAATTATGATATTTAAAGTTAATTTTTATCTTTTTTAAATGAAACTATCTATAATTACACCAACGCTAAATTCAATAAAATATTTATCTAGATGTTATAAATCAGTCTTTGAGTTACAAAATTATAAAAATATTGAATGGATAATTGTTGATGGTGGAAGTAAAGATGGAACTATCGAATTTCTAAAAAATTTAAATAATCCTGCTATAAAAATTTATTCTGAGAATTCTAATCATCCTAGTAAAGCATATCACTTTGGAATTACAAAAGTTTCTGGAGAAATCATTGGTACATTAGGATCTGATGATTATTATGAAGACAATATTTTTTCTACAATTGTAAAAGTTTTTGAAAATCCAAAAATAAATTGGCTGATAGGATCTAATACAATTATTAATAGTCAAGGTAATGAGATAAGAAAAATTATTACAAGATATAAAAATTATAATATATCAAATTACTCTTTAAGAAAATTGTTAAACAATAATTTCATTCCAATGCAAAGTGTATTTTGGAAAAAAAATTTCATGCCAGACAAAATTGGAAACTTTAATACAACAAATTTTATAGAATCAATGGATTATGAAATGTGGATTAGAATGGCAATAAATTCTAACCCTACCATTGTAAATAAAAGATTATCTTATTTCAGAATGCATAAGAACAGTATTACTACGAAAGGAAACTTTGATCAAATGAACCAAATGCTTTTAATATCATGTAAATATGGAGAATTTAACATCTTTAAAAAGGGTTTTTTAAAAATTAAAATTACTTTAATTTATATAATTTATAGAATTTTAAATTTATTTAATTAATTTTTAAAGGTTAAGGTCTATCAATTAAATTTCTTCTTGCAGTCCATCCTGGCCAAAATGGCTCACCATCTTTGATAAAATGATAATACATAACTCTTCTCCATTTTTTTAAATGTTTATTTTTATCTGCTTTATGCAAAAGATTGTCATGTATAAATATCAAATCACCCTCTTTACAATTAATAAATATTTTTTTTTTTAAATGTTTTTTACTAAACGTGGCAGTGTTTCCAACTTTATTGGAACCAATCATTTTTCCTTTTTTATTAAATAAATAGTTTGGTTTTTCTACGTATTTCTTTTTTATAAAATGAGAACCTGGAATAAGTTGCAAGCAACCATTTTGTTTGGTTGCATCGTCTAGAATTACTGCAACAGTTAAATACGACCCAAAATTACTCTTCACTGTTGCTGTATCTGTGTGCCACACACTACCTTTATCTAGTTTATTTTTTGGTTTTGAGAAAAAAAAGACAGATCCAACTGGTACCATTCTATGTTTCATTACCAAATCAACAGTATTTAAAAATTTTTTAGAAATAAAAAACTTTTTAAATGATTTATGAAAGTGAAAATTTAAATAATTTCTATATTTTTTTTTAGATAAAATTTCTGCATGACTTTTCATCTCACTAATTATTTTTCTACTCACGAATGATTTAATATGTAAATAGCCATTTTTTTCAAAAAATTCTGTTTTAGTAGTCATTTATTGGTTTTTATATATAATCTTGCTACCTGTTGAGTCCATTTTAACTGGAATATGCAAATATTTATCGAATTTTTTTAAAAATTTTTTTTTAAATTTTGGATCCACTATAAAGCATATAAAACCTCCTCCACCAGCTCCCAATAATTTTCCACCTAATGCACCGCAAGAAATACCCTTTCTATAGATAGTGTCGATATTCTCGTTGGTAACAAATTTTGATAATTTTCTCTTGATATGCCAAGTGTGATTAAGATCTTGAGCAAATTGATTTATTTCAAATTTACCATTATCAAACCTATTTTGAACCTCGGCTGAAATAGAATTTATTTCATTTAACATGGATACATTTTTGTTGATAGAATTTTTGTGATGAAAAGAAATTTCAGAGGAATCTCTTGAAAATCCCGTGAAAAGTAAAACCAAGGAATCTATAAGTTGTTTTTTTTTATAATTTGAAATTTTAATTTTCTTGACTGAAAATTGTTTTTTATAAAACTGAATAGAATTAAAGCCACCATAAGATGCTATTACTTGATCTTGTGATCCAACATTTTCCTTAATTAAATCTTGCTCTACTTTAATAGCTTGTAAACCTAATTCTTTCTTTGAAGGGTATGAATTATTTAGAGAATGTAAACAATTTAATAATCCAACTGTAAAAGATGAAGAAGATCCAATTCCAGATCGACCAGGTATATCTGCATAATGAACCAATTCTAATTTTTTATTTTTACAATTAAAAAATTCAAAACAATTTTTTATACTTGGGTGATTAATTTCTTTAATTTTATTTACCTGCTCAAACTTTCTGTACCTAAGACTAAAATTAAATGAGGCAAATGGTGACTCTCTAAGGCTTATATAACAATATTTATCAATTGCCAAAGAAATAACTACACTTGGATTTGTTTTGTACCAGTTTGGAAAATCTGTACCTCCCCCGAAAAAACTAATTCTAAATGGTGTTCTACTTACTATCATTCTTATTTTTTTTATACCACTCAATCGTTTTTGCTAAACCTTGAGATATTGTAAAATCTAATTTAAATTTAATTAAGTTTTTTAACAATTTATTAGAAACTTTTCTTACCGGTATCATTCTATAACTACTTTTTTCAAAAGTAATTTTTAAATTTTTATTAACTTGCTTTCTAATTTCAAAAATTACTTTCTTTAAAAGTATCGGTTTTGAGGAACAAACATTTGCTATAAGAAATTTTTTTTTTAATTTAAATAATTTATAAGTTAAATTAATAAAATCATCTATATATATAAAATCTTTTATATCTGACCCATCTCCCCAAACTTTCAATTCTTTTTTTGACTCTACTGCCTTTCTTATTAAAGATGGAATTACTTTAGATTTTTCTTTATCAAATTTATCATACGGACCATATAAATTGCTTGGTCTTATAATTAATAAATCAATTTTTTTTTGTAATTGCGATGTATACAATTCATACATTTTTTCAATCATTAGTTTGCCATTACCAATAAATTTATACTTTTCGAAAAATTTATAATTTATATCATCTTCTTTACAACTTTTATTTATATCTGGATAAACAGTTGAACTACTAAAAAAAATAATCTTTTTAATATTAGAATATTTTAAATTTCTGACTAGGTTTAAGTTCATTTTTATATTATCTTCAAAATGGCTAGAAGGATCATTAGTCATTATTTTGGCACCAGATGAATTAGCTGAACAAACAAAAACAGCATAAACATTTTTAAATATTTTTTTATCAAAAATATTTGACATTAAATCAAACTTTACAAAGCTAATATTATTAACATTTTTTGGCTTTTTTTTATGGTATGTACATAAAACGTTGTAATTTTTTTTTAATAAAAATTTTGCTAAGTTAATTCCTACAAAGCCAGAACCCCCAAATATTAAGATTTTTCTTTTCATTACTGATCTCTTTGTGAGAGTATTGGTTTTTTACATGGCCATTTAAATTTATATTTGGGATCTTTCCAATTAATTGTGAATTGGGACTTTCGATCATACATAGTATTTTGTTTATAATAAAATATTGCTTTTTTACTTAAAACATAATGTCCATTTCCAAATTTTGGTGGGACTAATATCATATGTTTCTTTTTGTCATCTAAAATAAATGACTCCCATTTTAAATAATCTTTCGATTTTTTATCATTATTAACAACCAATAAATAAAACTTCCCATATAAACAAGAAATCAGTTTCCATGTTTTATTATCTCCATGAATTCCTCTTAATACATTTTTTTTTGATATAGAAATATCATCTTGAATAAATTTAATTTTTTTTTTGTTTTTGAGGAAAATATTTTTGTTGTATATTTCTGTATACGTGCCTCTAAAATCTTTGTATATATAGGGCTTTATCAAAATAACATTATTTAACTTTGTTGAATAAAATTTCATAATTTGTAAATAATTCTAACTTATATTGATAAAAATTAAAAATGACAGAAAAATTAATATATAAAAATAAGTATTTAAATATATCCAAATCTAAAGATTATTATTTTTATGATGAGAATGAAACTCAAGTTATGATTCTTCCAGTAATCAATAAAGATAAGTTTATATTTGTAAAACAATTTAGAAGGCCAGTTAATAAAATGACATATGAATTTCCAGCTGGTGGATGTTTAAATAAAAAAGAAAAACCAATTAATGCAGCAATCCGTGAACTTAGAGAGGAAACTGGGATTAATTTAAGTAAAAATAAACTAATAAAAATAAATTCAATTAGTGTTAATCCTCAAAGACAAAGAAAACTAGTACATATATTCTTAGCTAAAATTTCATCATCAGATTTTAAAAATATGGTTAAAGTAAATAGCTCTGAAATTAAAAAAGTAGAAATTAAAAATTTCAATCAAGTCGTAATGCTATTTAAAAAAAATAAAATTATATCTGCGGTTGTGGGTTTTGTTTTTTTAAATTATCTTTTAAAATATAAAAAAATATTATGAATAAATTAGATTTAATAAAATTTGAATTAGACATTAAAAATCTTTATGAGGCTAAAAAAATAAAGGCTCCTATACATTTATCTGGCAATAACGAGGATAAATTAATTAAAATTTTTAAAAAAATTAATAAAAATGATTGGGTTTTCTCAAGCTGGAGAAGTCATTACCATGCCTTACTTCATGGTATAAAAAAAAGTGATATTAAAAATCAAATAATTAAAGGAAGAAGCATGTCAATTTGCTCAAAATTTCCAAGATTTTATTCATCCTCAATCGTTGGAGGAACATTGTCAATTGCCTTAGGTGTTGCTATGGGAAACAAAATAAAAAAATCTAAAGACAACGTTTGGGTATTTATAGGAGATATGACATATGAAACTGGAGTATTTCATGAATGTCATAAATACGCCATTCAAAATAAATTAAAAATAAACTTTATTGTTGAGGATAACAATATGTCTACAAATACACCTACTAATGTAGTATGGAAAAAGAAGACAAAAAAATTAAAAAATGTTCAGAAATATAATTATAAAAGAAAGTTTCCACACCATGGAACAGGAAGCTGGATACTATTCTAATGAGTTATAGAACAGAACTAATAAGATCTATGAAATATCTATCAAAAAATAGAAAGGTCATTTTTTTAGGTCAATCTGTAAATTATTCAGGTAATGCAATTTTTAATACTTTAAACGATATAGATTCAAAAAAAAAAAATTGAGTTACCAGTTTTTGAAGATACACAAATGGGTTTATCTACCGGGCTTGCTTTAAATGGGTTTATACCTGTTACTTGCTACCCTAGATTTGATTTTTTAATTTTATCTTTAAATCAATTAGTAAATCATCTTGATAAAATAAAAGAGATGTCTCTAGGAAAATTAAAAGCAAAAGTAATTATTAGAACATCAATTGGTGCGAGGAAACCACTAGACGGCGGTCCACAGCATACTCAAGATCACACTTTGGCGTTAAAAAAAATGTTAAAAAATGTAGAAGTTATTAAGTTAAATAAAACTGAACAAATTTTTAAAGCATATAAGAAAGCCCTAAATAGAAAAGATGGAAGGTCTACACTTTTAGTTGAATACGGGGCTTATTATAATAAGCCCTAATTAACTAAGAAATTAAAATTTTTTTCTTTTTTATTCAAATTATTTTTTTTTTCTAGATCTCTTATTTTTGAAATATAATCACCACTCCTATGTCCATACCATACAATTTTTCTCAGCCATTCCTCAAAATTTGAAAATTTTTTGTCATCTCTTATAATTTCTATTTCGTTTACATCATTTTGGAGATTACTTTTTTTGTTTTTTATAAAATCAGTATAAACTTGATATATATTATAATTAAGTTTTATTACTTCGTTAATTTTTTTATCTGGTGTCCTCATTAACAGATAATTTAATTTTACCGCTTCTTTTATTATTTCAGAATTAATATTTTTAGAATACTTCAAATTAAGAATTTCATAACATTGATCATAAAACTCTTTGAGCTTATTGTTTTCAACTAATCTGATAAATTCTAGCTCACCTGGAGGCCAATAAATATCAAGCCACCCTTTATGATATACAAACTCTGGCCTTCCATCTATAATTTTTTTTGCGTGGGTAATAAAGTTATTTTTTACTAAGTTTAATAAATAATAATTGTTTACTTCAAAAATAAATGTTTCAAATAACTCTTTAAAAGATACTTTGCATATCTTATGTATTAAAAGTAATGGTATTTGTAGCAATTTATTAAAATATAAAAATTCAGACATTGATGCATAAACTCTTGTATCAATCCACTTATCTTCTGGTAGTGAATTTGTAGAAATAACAAGCTCTTGTGTTTCATATATTCCATCCTCTGGCATCTCATCTAAGGTACCATGTGCATTAACTATTGGATTTTTGCTAGTTTTTATCCCATATTCATCCATGTACTCTGGTCGAGCCATTTCTGCATTAGGTAAAATGGAAAGATTGTTATATTGAATTCTATTATGTTGCCCTGCTGCAATAACTTGGGAAACTCCATTAGAAAATACCTCATAAGTGTCACCAGGGAGACCTAAAATAAACTCTGTATAAGTTGGAATATTATCTATTGAGAACCTTTTTTGTAATTCAGAATAATCCTCAATTGAAATATTGTCTCTTTTAATAGACTTTAAAGTATGTGGATCTACTGATTGCATTGCTAACGTAACACCTTTGCTTAATCCTGTTTCAGCTAAAAGTTTTTGAACTTTATACGCCCTATCTCTTGCATTTTTAGTATTTTGAACTGACAAAACATGAGGATAACCATATTTTTTTTTATTTTCAGCAGCTCTTTGTGCAATTTCAAAATCTCTTGGCAACATTCCAAAATTTGCATCACAACAGAAAATAAATTCGATTTTGTGTTTTGAAAACCAATCTAGCTCCCTAAATACTCTATCTAGATCCATCCTACTAACTTTACTAGCAGTAGCAGATCCCCAGTCACAGAAAGCGCATGAAAAAGGACATCCTCTATTAGTTTCCCAACTTGCCAACCACCTCTCATTTGGATTTTCTTTAATTATCTTATCAAAAACACCACACAAATACGGTGATGGAACTGTACTAAAATCACGCAAACGTCTCAAATTTTCATTATTATTATAATTATTTTTTTTATCTAAATAGCTTATATTTGGAGTTTCTTTTAAATTATTCTTCGGAAACTCATCTAATAACTGAAGTGCAGTTCTTTCGCCCTCCTGATGAACAATTACATTTATAAAATTATTTTCTCTAAGAAATTTCTCCGCTTTACCAGCTATATTATCTGGTACTGATGGGCCACCAAAAATTATAAATATATCTTTATTAAAATTTTTTAATTTTTTTGCTATAGCTAAAGAAATATTTAAATTCCATACGTAGGTGCTAAAAAATACAATATTTGAATTTTTGAGTTTATGAAAACTTTCATCCAGCAACAATCTTTTATAAATCGTAGAAGTAAATTCATATTTATCTGGTTTCTTTGAATTGTGCATCACATATGCTTGCAAAATTCCTATGGAATAAGGTAGGTAATATTGTCCAGAGAAACCATTGTTAATTTGAGCTGAGCCTACAATAATTTTTTTATTCATTTAATTGCTTTAAGTTTAACTTTCCATTTTTTTTCTTTGATTTTATTTTGATATACAACTCTTACATTTTTTTCAATTTCTATTTTTGACATCATTCCAACAATTACAGATACAATTTCTTTAAATGAAATACAGTATTTTAATGCAGAATATTCAAAAGTTTTATCTGCATATATAATTTGTCTTTTATTTTTTTTCTTAAATTCAGTTATCATTTTGATTAATTTTTTATTAAAAAGCTGTTTTTTATTATTTTCTATTAAATAACCACTGTTAAATGGTGATCTTGTAATTAAAAATACCTTTCTTTTTTTTAACTCTTTAAGAAGTCCAGAGGTTATTAGCCTTTGATCAAAAACACTAAAGCTTATTTGTAAAAAATCAAATTTATATTTCTTAATAACTTTTATTGCATCTGACGGATCTCTTGAACTAAAACCAATTGATCTAATAGTTTTCTTTTTTTTTAGTATTGTTAATTCTTTAAATAATTTTTTTATATTATCCTCGGAATTTAAATTGTGTAATTGATATCCATCCAGATAGTTTGTTTTTAAATTTTCTAAACTATTTAATATTTTTTTTTTAATATATTTTATTTTGAAATTTTTTTTATTTTTACTATTAACAATACCCCCTTTAGTCATAATAAATATTTTTTCTCTTACACCATATAATTGGGAGCCCAAAATTTTCTCTCCAGCTCCCTCTCCATAGATATCTGCTGTATCAAAAAAATTTATTCCTTTTTTTAATGCAAATTGAATTAACTCTACTGTTTTTTTTTTTGAATATTTTCCTGGTGATTTAAATTTTTTAGTTGAAGGTGAAAGGCCCCATGCCCCATAGCATATATTTGAAACTTTAAAACCATTAACAAATTTTTTATAGATCATTATAATTTTATCGATCTAAAAAAGTCTTAATTTTAACCTGATCTCTCCAATAATTTAATAAATCTGTCATAGTTTTTTCAAATTTATACTTAGGTTTCCATCCAGTGTGATTAAAAAACTTTTTTACATTTGGGACTTGTAAGTCAGCGTCTATTTTTCTTAACCTTGACGGATCCTCTATTACTTGAATTTTTTTATTAAAATTTGATATACTTATTAAATATTTTAATATGTCACCAACTTTGCAGCTATAATTTCCACCAATATTGTAGGCTTCTCCTGAAATTGGTTTTTTAGTAACTAATAAGTAGTATGCGTTTACTGCATCTCTAACGTCTGCAACTGTTCTTAAAGAGTTTAAATTTCCAACTTTAATTTTTGGAGGAATAATTTTATTTTCAATCATTGCGATTTGTTTTGCAAAAGATGACTCAGCGAAATAATCGCCTCTCCTTGGACCAGTATGTGTAAACATTCTAGTTATCAATGTTTTTAAACCATAAGCCTCGTAAAAATATCTTCCAACAAGATCGGTACCAACTTTTGAAATTGCATAAGGAGAAGCAGGATGAAAAGTACATTTTTCATCTATAGGTAAATTTTTTTTATCTACTTTACCAAACACCTCTGATGATGAACAAATATGTATTATAGGGTTTATTTTATTTAAGTTTTTAATTTCTTCTAAAAGAATTTGTGTACCCTTTATGTTGGTATCATAAAATTTTAAAGGTGCATCAAAACTCATTTTTGGAAAAGTTTCAGCAGCTAAATGAAAAACGTAGTTTGGGCAGCTAATATTTAATGCATTTCTTATAGATACATGGTCAGTCAAATCACCATAAACTAAAAAAAGTCTTTTCTTTTTATTAATTGCTTCTAAGTGATGTTCAATATTATCTAATTTACTTGACCATCTTAATAATCCATAAATATTCCAATCAGTTTTTTCTAAAATAAAATCTACAAGATGGGAACCAACCATTCCTGTAATACCGGTAATGAAACAATTAATTTTTTTCATATGAATTATTAATTTTTACAATAATTGTACTGTAAATAATTAATACTATAAAAATTAAGTAAGGCAACATTGATGTGGAAAACAAATATAGTAACCATGGAACTATAATCATTGAATTATAAATTATCAAAGATTTAAAATTACCAAAACAACTTAAAAGTTTATGATGTAAATGATTTTTATCAGCTTTAAAGGGATTTTTTCCCATATAAATCCTTTTTAAAAATAACCTTAACATATCTATACCTGGTATAAAAAATAGTAAAAATATACTCTCTAAATTTAAATAATTTTTTTGAGAGTACGTTAAATGATTATTGTAAACAAAGACTGTCACAAAAGATAAATAACACACCAAAACAAAACAACCACTGTCACCTAAAAAACATTTATTTCTATAATTTAAAATAGAAAATAAAATTAAAGAAAAAATTAAATAAATATTTATAAAAAAATAAAAATTGTTACTAGGTAGAAATATAGTTATAAAAGAAATCCAAATTAAAAATATATTACTTGTAAGAGAATTAATACCATCTGACATATTAGTTGCATTTAAAAGAACCACAAAACAAAAAGATGTAAAAAATATAGAGTAAGTATCAAAATAAATATCATAACCAAAAAAAGAATTAAGCCTTCTTACTTGATAAAGATCTGATTGATAAAAAAGACAAATTAGAAAAATTATAAACATTGAAAATAATTTAATATATGGATTTAGATTTTTTTTATCATCTAATATACCTACAAAAAAAGATAAAGAGACAGCTATTAATAATATTAAAAAATCTTTTCGATCAATTGCAAAATTCGAAAAAAAATTAAATTCATTAAAAATTAAAATATATGAAAAATAAAATAAAATAATATTATAGAAAAAAATCCCTCCCACAATCAAGATTGGTTTTGAGTGAATTTTCCTTTTGTTATCTGGATAATCATATAAATTTAATAATTTAGCAATTTTATTACTTAATAAAAAAATAAAAGGAATAAAAATCAATACATAAAAATTGCTCATAATATTATTTTATTTTCTTAAATTTATTAAACAATTGATTTTCAATCATAAAAATAATTGTTAGTAAAAAAGAAAAATATATCTGAGTCATATTTGTAAAGAAACTACCAGTGGTTATAAACGGCCAAAATAATAATATAACTGAGATCATGGTAAATTTGATCGATTTATCATAATTTTTAATTTTATAAATTTTGATTAATAAAGTCGATAACAGCAATAAGAAAAAAATTAAACCAATCAAACCTGTCTCAGAAATTACCTCAAAATAAGTATTGTGTGGATGAGTAGCACACCTAATACCTTTTAATCTTGAGCTAATATTTTCATATATCTTATCAGAACATTCGTATCTAAATTGTTTGAGTCCAATTCCAATAAATTTATTTTTTTTCCAAATTTCATAAGCAGTTTGCCAATGAGCCCCATAATGACTATCTAAAAAGGATTTAATTTCTTTAAAGTGTTTTTTATTATCCTCTTTTTCTAGTGAGATACCAAACTGATGTAAACTATGATTTATTACCCTTTGTTTTAAAATTGGATTTTTTTCTAAAATATAAAAAATAATTAATGAAAATACGATTACACCAGAAATGATTATTTTTCTTTGTTGTTTAAAAAGTATAAAAAAGATTAAAATACCAAAGCAGGTTAACAATGTAACTGATCTTTCTCCAGTAAGAACGATAGTTGTTAAACATAAAATCAAATAAATTGAAAAAGCTATATTAAAATAAAATTTTTTTTTAATAAAAAAAAATAAAAATAGTATCGTAATAAAAAAATATCTCATAAGATAAGATCCTGGTATCAATTCATCTCCAAAAGGCCCACTTAATCTGCCAATTGATAATTGACCTCGTTCCATCGGTATAAAACCGAATATATCTTTTCCATTAAAATACTGGAATAATGTATCAAAAATTACAAAAAATATTGTTAATAGGAAAATGATTATATTTTTTTTCCCTACCATTAAATTAAACTTTTTTGCTATATAAATAATTGAAACTGGGTAGAAAACAAATCTGAACAAAAATAAAGATCTTAGAAAATATTTTTTAAAGTTTTCAAAATTAATCTCACCATTAATAAAAAAATTAATAGTAGAGCTTAATAATATAAAAATAAAAAATAAAAAAAAAATTAGAGTAAAGTAATCAATCTTTTTTTCATTTAAAAAAATCTCTTTGGCAGATGGCAATATAAAAATAAATGTAAAAATTATTGTTATGCTAATTATCAAGTCTGGAAAAAAAGGTCCTAAAATTGTAAATAAAGGTATAAAAAAGAAAGCATTAAATAAAATTTTTGAAATATTTTCTTGTAATTTAAAACTCATTATTATTATTTTGATTTAATGTGGATTTTCCATATAGAAGGCTCATTATCATCAATTTCATTAAATAAATAATTTTCTATATACTCTACATTTAATTCTTTTGAAGCTAGTTTACTTTCATAAAACTCATTTTTACTTCCAACAAAAAAGTATTTTCTATCTGGCTTAAATTTTTTATGAAAAGTTAAAAATTGATTTGAATTTAAAGCAGCTTTATCAATAATCCATTTTACTTGATAATTAAATCTTGATATGAAAATCTCATCTTCTGAAAAAAACCCTGTTCTATTTTTATTAAATTCTTTTAATGAATTGAGAGTTTTGAAGGTTGGGCTTTTATACTCTAACGAGTAATTTTTAAAATAACTTAATCCATATAAACCTATTATAAGAAAAAAAATTATGATGCTAGAAAAATAATATTTTCTGTGTTTGTCTTGATATTTATAAAGTTTTAAGTAATCACAAAAAAAATATATTATACAAAAGTTAATATATAAAAAATATCTTGAAATTACATCGGTTAAAAAAAATATAAATATTGAATTAAATATAAAATAAAATATTAAAAATATTTTAATTTTGTTTAATTGTGTTTTTTTAAAATATTTATATAAATTAAAAATTATTAATATTGAAATAAATATATATATTGTTTCAACAATTAAATGTCTTAAACCCTTATACAAACCTCCATAATTTGGAAGGGTAATATCAAATATCTTTGGTATATTTAAAAAGTTTGAGTATTGCGCGAAATGCACTTTAAAATTTTTAAAATAAATATTTGTATTATGAAATTGTAGTTCTTTTATGTCTAAGTAAAAATCATTAAAAAAACCTTTAACAAACAACATAAAATTAGAAAAAATACTTTTTTCAACAAGTATATTTGGATCATTAGTAATTTGGAAACCCTGTATAATGTTATATGTCTTTATGATAATCAGCACATTTATTAAACTAAGAATACTGATTAAAAAAAATTCTTTAAATTTTTTATATGTTAAAAAATAAAAGCCTAAAGCAGCTAAGAGCACAAGGTGTTGTACCCTAAAAATGCACCCTATAGCCATAAAAGTTATAAATAAATAGCTTTTTTGAAAAAAACTCTTATTTTTTTTAATATTATTTATGATCTTTAAAAAACAGAAAATTAAGAGAGGATAATATATGGCCTCATTATAAAAAGATGAAGCTGATATTAAATAATCGTAATTAAAAAAAATTAAAAATGGTAATAAAATTGATAAATATTTATTTTGGGAAAAATTTTTATAACTAAAATAATATAATTTTTTAAGTAAAATAACCCAAATAAATGAAAATATAATTATATAGATATAAATCCAAAGAGATTTAAATAAATAAATAAGTGACACTAAAAAAAAAGTAATACCAACTTGTGTAGTTGGATATGGCAATATTACTTCATCCATTGACCTAGTGGTATCAATCAAGCTATTATTTTCTATGAAATAAAACGCTGATGATAAATACAAAACACCATCATTTGGATTTTTAACTAAATAATTCAACAGAACTAAGAATGAAAATAATACTAGTAAACTAAAAAAAATTATTTTAGATGATTTTAAATTAATCATAAATCAAATTAGATAATATTTGAGAATATAAATTATGCCCATCTTTTGAGAGATGCACATTATCTATAAAAAATTTTCCAAAATTGTTAATAGTTTTTTCATCAAAATGTTCAATGATATTTATAAATTCAATATCTAGGGAACTAATTTTTTTAAAAATTTCTTGACGATAAATAATATTTTCAAAATTCGAGTTAATTGCTAAAGTTGATTTCACATAATTTAGATTTGGACTGTAAACAAAAACTAACTTACTATTAAATTGTTTTAATTTTTCATTAAATAAATTCAATTTTTCTATTGAGTAATTAATTGTTTTAATATTATCCATTTTTTCAAATTCCTTATCTCTTCCAGTGCTAGTTTCAGATAATTCATTTCCGATTTGATTAATCTTAAAAAATACTAATTTAAAAAAATAAATTAATGCTAAATTACTTTTTTTTTTTTAAAGAAAAGTTTTGCTCACTTTTTCTTAAATTTCTTGTGAAACAATCATTTATACATGTCAAAACATATGTTGCATTTTCTTTGTACAAATTATGAAATTCAACAAAATTAATTATATTTGGTATACCCCATCCATTAGCAGATATATTTAAATATTTTTTATTTAATTTATTGGAAATTAAATACGCAAATGTTTCTTCATTACTAACAATACTTCCACCATAAGTAACTGAGTCTCCCAGAAAAAAGAGTTCTGAATTTTCAATATTATTATCGTTAGGATTTCTATTTCCAATTTTGTCAAATTCAATTGGTTTGCTATAACGACTTAAAAAATTTTGATTTGGCTCATGATAATAACCATAATAATTACTTGGATAATATATGACAAATTTATTGAAACCCACAAATCTTAAAACTAATTCAGAAAAAAAAATTGATAAAATAATTGCAAAAAATGTAAGAATGATATTTTTATTTTTTATTTTTTTCATTAAAAAGTAAATTTTATTATCTATACTTTTTAATATCTATAATTAAAGTATTTTCGCTAAAACTCTTGTAAAAAATAGATTTTACAACATTGCTAAATTGGGAAATTCTGACTAAATCCGAACTCACACTTAAAATTAATACTTTTTTATTCATTAAATTTGTTAGTTAAGATATTTTACAATCAAATTGTGCTTGATATACACTATTAACAATGAATATTAAACTTAACAAATTCTTTTTTATATTTTCAGTATTTTCGATTCATCTTGTACCATTTGCTGACTCTTTTACTTTTGAAACATTCCCTCTACTTTTAATTCTATTTTGTCTTTATATATTTTTATTTAAAAACTTTAGTTATAAGATTTTCTTAAATTATAATAAAATTATCTTAATACTAATAATCTATTTATGTATATTCCATTTACCAACCCTATTAGAGAATAGCATACAATTAATTAAATACTTAATCGGACCATCAATTTTTTTATTTTTTTTTTATTTTAAAAAATATTTTGGATTTAATGAAATTCTTTTATTTGGATTGGGAATAATTTTACTATATATAATTTTTATTTTTAAAGTACCACTACTGTTTAATGTAACTTGTAACACTTTGGAATTTTTTATTGCGAGACTTCATTGTGAAAATCCAATTAAACTAAACAGACCCTTTTTAATTACACCAGAGCCATCATACTTAGCATTAATGTTAAGTTTTTATTTAATTTTATTTAATCACTATAAAGAGAAAATAATGATTATAGATAAAAAAATATTATCACTCTTTATTGAAATTTCTATTTGCTTTATAATTTATACAACACAGTCAAGAATAGGTTTGATATTTTTATATATTTATTTTTTTTACTTTATTTATAACTATAAATTATATAAGAATATTTTATTATTATTTTCTTTATTTGTTTTAAGCTCATATATACTTTTGTTTTCAGATTTAAGCTTTTCTAGTGTTGGTAAATCTAAATTTAATGAAAAAATTGTTGATAGCAGAAAGATTTTAAATATCGATTTTATTATTGAGCGTTACTCAGATAATTTATCTCCTCTAACAAAAGTACATTGTCGAAGAGTTGAAAATAAAATTCGTACAAGCTTTAATAATAATGATACTTGCATCATAGAAAAAGATCTGCTTACTACTATTAATATTTCTGAACCAACAGGTTTTATAAGAATTTTTCATAACTATTTAAGTTTTATGGCGGCTTTTAATAATAATTTTTTAGGTTATGGTTTGGGGAGTTATGCTGATTTATGGTACCAGCATGCAAAAATGTTAAAAGTTACTCATTTGGTAAAACTAAATGAAGTTATGTACGAATGGCTACCCAATATTGAAGAAAAAAAACAATATGTACAAAACTATTTTTTCTCAATACTTCATGATGGTGGATTTATACCAGCTATTGTGATTTTGATACTTTTGGGCAAGTCTCTTATTAATATAATACGAAATAATTATATTTTTGGTTATATAATCTTTTTTTATACTTTTATTACTTTCTTTTTTCAAAGTACAATTTCAAGTCCCTATCCTTGGTTATCTCTAGCATTGATTTTATTTACTGAAAAAAAACATGCATAGAACTTTATGGATAATGCCCAGTACTAAAAGAAATTATAGTGGTATATATAAATATAACGATGAGCTTATAAAAATTAAAAGAAAAAAATCAATTATACATGTATTGCACACAGGAAATAGTCAACTATACCTAATTACATTTTTTTATAAATTTATTATTTTACCTTTATATTTAATATTTTGCTCAAATAAATTTAATAGTTTAGTAATACCAGAAGAAGGGTATATTTTTTTAAGACTATTTTCATTTTCAAAAAAAAATACAATTATTATTCACGATTATAGAAAAAGCTTTGTTAAAAGTAATAAAGTAAAATTTAACGAAAAAATAAAACAATTTTATTTAGATATAAATTTTATATTTCTAAGGGAATATAGCAATATAGTTGTTCCATCGCATTTTACTAAGAACCAATTAACAAAATACCTATCTATAGACTCAGATAATATTAATGTAATACCAAATATTATAAATTTTTCTAATAAAAAGCCTAAATATAATAATAAATTCAAAAATTTTCAAAAAGCAAAAAAAGTAAAAAAAGCAAAAACAGTAATTTGTGTTACTACAAATGAAACGAGAAAAAATTTAATTTTATTATACAAAATTATTAAAAAATCGAAAAATATCAATTTTATAATTGTTGGTAATGTTGATAATAAAATTTATTTAAACAATGTATTTTATTTTAGAAATATAACAGAAGAGAATCTAATGTATTTATTGAAAATTTCTGAAGTTTTTTTAGATGTTTCTTTGTTTGAAGGATTTGGAAGATCTTCAGTAGAAGCACAATATTTTAAACTTAAAGTAGTTTGTTTTAATACAGAGATAAATAGAGAAATATTAGGAAATACAGCAACTTTCATTAGAAAGAATACTAAAGCTGAGAAAATTATTAATTATTTAAAAACTAATTCATCTTCAACTCAAAAATTAAAATATTTTAAAAATGCAAATAAATTTTCTCAAAAAAACATATATAAAAACTTTAAAAGAGAAATTAGTGAAATTTAAAAAAATATTAGTCGTATGTACAAGGTACCCCTTTCCAGTAAGAGGTGGTGATAAACTCAGAATTGCAGAGATAATTAAATTTTTATCAAAAAAAAATAAGATTGATTTGGTCTCTATTGGAAATAATAAAATGAAAATCAATTATATAAATAAACAATTTCTCTATAAAAATAATTTTTTAAATAAGGTATTAAATATAATTAGATCTTTTTATAAAAAAGAACCTTTTCAAATTGGTTTATATAAAATTCCTGAGATGAAAAAAAAGATAGAAAGTATATGTGATAATTACGATGTAATAATTTTTCACTTAATAAGATCTGCATATTATCTTCCAAAAAATTATAGTGGCAAAAAAATTTTGGAGATGACAGATTTAATTTCAAAAAATTATACAACTGTAGAAAAAAATTTATCAAGTTTTAATCTATTAAAATACATTTATAAATATGAAAAGAAGAGATTAGGAAATTATGAGAAAAAACAGTCTAAAAAATTTAACAATATTATATTTGTAAATAGGAAAGATATAAAAAATTCAACTATATTTAATAAAAAAAAGGTTAAAATTATTGGTAATGGAACTTATTCTGAAGAAAATATTTTTTTAAAAAATAGAATTAAAAAAAATATTATTTTTTTTGGGAATATAAATTCTCTAGCAAATAGAACTGCTTGTATTGATTTTATTGAAAATTATTTACCAATACTAAAAAAGAGACACCCAAAGTTAGAATTTAAAATTTTTGGTAATTGCTCGAGATTTTTAAAATTTTATTTTAAATACAAAGGAATAAATGTTACTTCAAACATAAGGTCCTTAAAAGATTATTGTAATAATTCATTAGCTGGAATTTGTAACGTAAAAATTCAGTCAGGATTACAAAATAAAATTTTAGACTATACAAGTATAGGTTTGCCAATAATAATCAATAAATCTTCAAATAATTTTAATTTTTTAGATGGAAAAAATATACTTAAATATAATAGTAGATCTGAATTTTTTTCAAAAATAAAAAAATTAACATCAGATAAAAATTTTAGAAATCAAATATCAAAAATTAATTATAAAAAAACAAAAAAATATTATAATTGGAATAAAATATTAAATAGTTATTCTCAATTAATCAAATAGTTAAAAGATTATTCTTGGGGTAATTTTTCATGTCACTTACAAAAAAATAAGAAATAAAATTTATACCAACTAGTAAAGAAACTAATGCTATTCCAACAGTCCCAGATGGCAACGGATCATCACTTACTCCCGTACGCCATACACTTAAAGAATATATAAAACCAAAAATGAAAGAAAATATTCCAATGGTTAAAGATACAAATTTCATATCTGGATTTCTCAAACAATATTCATAAAAAAATCTTCTTAAAAAATTTCTAAAATATAGTGGTGGAAACTTAATTAAAACTGAGATGACATTGATATTACTTTTTTCATTATTATATATTGATTTTATAGGAATATCTTTAACTTTCGCTCGGATAATATAAAGCCAATTTAATAAATCACTTTCAAAAAAGTAATCCTTACTAATTTTTTCTATTGGCAAAAGATCAATAATTTTAGAATTAAAGCAAAGATAACCATTTGTTGTATCAAATAAATTCCAGTAACCTGATGAAAATCTATTAAAAAATGATAATGTTATATTTCCAATTTTCCTTAGCCCTGGCATTTCTAAATAGTCTATAAATTTTGTAAATCTGTTTCCTTTAGTAAAATCTGCTTGATTTAAAATTATTGGCTCAATAAATTTATTTAGTAAACTTAAATCCATTTGATCATCACCATCTATTTTTACAATTAGTTCTGCACCCAGTTCTTTTGCATGTTTAAAGCCAATTATTGAGGCCCCTCCAACGCCTAAATTTTTTTTGTTAAACAATGTAATTATTTTTGTATCTTTTATGTTTTCTTGTATATATTTTCCAGTTTCCTCGGGGCATGCATCATCAACACATATAACTTTATGTATCCAATCAGGCACCTTAGATAAAACATTTAGAATTTTATTCTTAACCTTAAAACAAGGTATTACAATTATTATTTTTTTGTTATACATTGTGAATAATATTTTTAATTAGTATAGTAACCTTAAAAAAACTTAATGCCATATATCTTTACAAAAAAAAATAAATCAAAAATAATTTTAATAATATTTTTATTTATCGCACTTAATGTGGTTAATTCTATTTACCAATCCAATAATTTAAAAAAAGAATATAAGATAAATTTAAGCCTAAAGCATAATATTGTCTTTGATTTTATAGATAAAGATGATTTTTTTACATTTATAATTCCAGAGGAAAAATATGGAGAAATTGCATATACAAGAGATTACCTTGAAAGATATGAAAGAATTCTTCAAATTAAAATGGAAGAAAAAATTTATTATGAAAAAGATTTTAATAGAAACTTAATTGAAATATCAAAAAATTGTATAAATTTTAAAATAAAAATTGAAGGAAAATATTATTTTATAAATTGTACTACTTCAAATCCAAATGATAGTACAAAAAAAATAATTGATAATTTATCTATCATTTTAACAGAAACACTTGAAGATATGGAGCTATTACTGACACATAAAACATTAAATAATTTGGGTTTAAAACAACAACAATTAGATGTCAGAAAATTTGATATTATACAAAAAAAAATTAGTCCCACAAATAATATTGTTAAACATGTATTTTTTGTAAATACGATTTTTATCTTTATAATTATTTTATATTTTTCTTATATTATAAAATTTAAAAAAATAATTTTCCGATAATTTTTTTTTTTTCTTTTTCTTTAAAATTAATTAAACAAATTAAAACAATAAAGGAGGACATAAATAAAGAAGAATTAGGATTTTTAACAATCAATTTATTTAACCTTTTAAAGTAAGCTTTGTTCTGATTTTTCATCAAATTTTCTTTTTTAGAAATTAAAGGTAGTGTAGTTTTTTTCAGGTGTTCAAAATTTAATTTTGAATTACCTAATTTAATAACAAAAGTATTTTTACTACCAAAAATTTTCGAAATTTTGTTTACATTTTCGATATTATATTGACGATAACCGTGAGTTAAGTAAGTAAATAAACAAAAAGGACTTGGCAAGCAGTGAACTAACATAATTTTTTTTTTTGTTAAATTGAGTTTTTTTTTTAATATCGTTAAAAAATTTTAAATCATATTTTACATGTTCCAAACATGACTGTGATAAAAATAAATTATTTTTTTTTGAAATTATATTTTCAAAATTAACTCCGTTAAATTTTTTAAAACGATGATTTTTATTTTGTATTTTTTTCCAATTTTCAAATTTTACAACATCAAAACCTTGATATTTACTGATATATTTTTTTTTTATTAAAATGTCCGTTTTAAAGTAATTTCCATCGCCCGCACCAATCTCGCAAATATTAAATTTTCCTATATAATCAAAAATTATTTTCCAATTTAAATTTTTCCAAAAAACACCACACAATTTCCTACTTATTGATTGATTATTTTTAAAATAATATTTCTTTTTCCTAGGAGTGAATTTAATGTACTCAAATTTTTTAATAAACAGACTGTAATAAATATTTTGAAAAAAATTAATAAATATATAAACAAAAATGCTTAATTTATTTTGTTTTAAATCACCATTAATGTTTATAAAAGAAGAAGATTTCATTAAAGTCTCAGATTAAATATACTTATGTTGAAAGTCTACAAGAAAAAAAAAGAAAAATATTTATTTTCAATAATTTGCGCAACAATAAATAATCTTACTCAAATTAAAAAATTATGTAATTCTCTACAAAAACAAAATTACAAAAAATTTGAGCTTATAATTTGTGATCAAAATAAACATAACGATAACAAGATTATTAAAAATATTTACAAAAATCTTAAAATTCAATTTATAAAAAGTAGTGTTGGCTTATCAAGAGCAAGAAATAAAGGAATTTCCCTAAGTAAAGGAAATTTTCTAATATTCTTAGATGATGATGTAACTTTTAAAAAAAATTACTTAAAAAAAGTTAATAATTTACTTAACAAAAAAGATCATCAAATTATTGCATATAGAGTAGTAGATAAATTAAATAGACCTTTATTGAATTATCCTATTAAAAATTGTTATTTAGAAAATTTAAACCAGATTTTTAATTCTATATCCTCTGTTTCATTTGTAATTAAAAATGAAAAAAGAATTTTTTTCGATAATAAAATAGGTCTTGGATCAAAAGATATATATCAATCTGGTGAAGAAACAGATTTTATTATTAGAGCTAAAAAAAAATTTAAATACAAAATTTTTTTTGATAGGTCTATCAAAATTATTCACGAAAGAAAAAAAATTACTTTTAAAAATTATATTAAAAAAAGTTTTTTATATGGATGTGGATGGAGCTATGTTGTAAAAAAAAATAATTTAAGTTTTAATTTTATAAAAAATTCGATATTCAAAATTTGTTTAAATTTTGGTTATCATATTTTAAGTCTTAATTTCAAAAAAACTTTACAGTCACTATTTACTATTTTAGGAAGAATTTATGGCCTTATTAAATAAAAAAAAAAATTTAATTTTTTGCTCGTCCGAATATATCACATCTAAAGAATATGGTGGATTAGGAATCTTTTTACAAAAATTTTTTAAAGAACTAAAAAAAAATTACAATATACATCTAATAGTTTCATCCTCAGATAATAAAATATACCATAAGGATGGTATATTTATTTATAATGTTAAGACAAATTATACATTTCTTAAAATTCTTAAAAAATTTTTTTTACCAATTTTTTTTATCTTTCAAAGTTGGATAATTAACAAAAGATTAGATAAACTTATAATTAAATTGGACCATGCAGAGTTAGTACATTTTTCTAACTACCAATGTATAGGCTTACTTTATAAAAATAAACTACCTACAATAACAAGACTTTCTAGTCTTGAAACTCTTTGGAATAAGTATAATTTTTTTTCAATTTCAGCAATTTTAGAAAAATATACCCTTACAAAAACAAATCTTATATTGTCACCAAGTAATTTTTTAATTTCAGAGTTAAAAAAGAGTTATGGCTTAAAGTCATATTTTTTACCACCATTGATTGAGAAATTAAAAAAGAAAAAAATCAAAGTCCCAAAAAAAATTGTAATTACATTTGGTTCAATAAGTCCTGGAAAAGGAAGTTTAATTATTGAGAATATAATTAACAAATTATTAAATATTGATAATAACTTATTTTATTATTGGATTGGTAACGTTGACAAGAAATTCTATAAAAATAATAAGATTTATGAAAAAAGACTCAAACTGAAAACTAAATTTCCAAAAAGATTAAAAGTAATTAAAAAATTAAACAGAAGAGCTTTATTTAATATAATTAATAAGTCTAGTTTAATAATTTTACCATCATTGAGAGATAACTCTCCAAATGCTTGTTTAGAAGCACTAGCAATGGAAAAAATAATTATAGCAAGAAAAAATTCTGGATATGATGATTTAATAAAAAATAAATTTAATGGTTTTTTATTTAGCAAAAATAAAAATTTAGAAATAATTGATCTTGTTTATAAAGTACTTTCATTGAGAAACAGGGAGAAAAAAAAATTAGAGAGAAATATTAGAACTTTTAATAAAAACTTCCATTCTAAAAAAGTTATTAATGTTTATAAAAAATATATAAAAAAAATTATTTAATATATTTTCCTTTCGAACTGTACCACTTAAGAAATTTATCTATTCCAATATTTAAATCTATTTTGGGATTAATTTTTAATATTTTATTTAATTTTTTACTAGATGAATTGGTAAAACTTACATCTCCTAAATGTTTATCTTTTTTTTGTATTTGAGCTTTTTTTTCAAGTTTTTTTGAAATAAGCTTAATTAGGTTAAGTATGTTAATACACTGGCCTTTACCGGAATTAAATACCGTAAAAAAATTTTTTTTATTTTTATATTTTTTTATTATTGCATTTACTAAATCAACAACATCATCAATATAAGTAAAGTCTCTTACTTGCTTACCACTACCGAACAAAGTAATTTTTTTATTTGATAAAATCAGATTAGTAAATTTATAAATTGACATATCTGGTCGACCCCATGGACCGTAAACATTAAAGAATCTTATTCCTATAGCAGAAATATTATAATTTTTAGCGTAAGCATATGCCATAACTTCATTACTTTTTTTTGTAGCAGCGTAAAATGAAATTGGTTTTGATGTTTCGTCAATTTCCTGAAAATATTTTTTTTTACTTTCACCATAAACTGAACTAGATGAGGCAAATATTAAATTACTTTTCGTCATCTTGCATATTTCTAAAATATTAAAAAAAGCTTCAATATTATTTTTATAATATGTATGTGGATTAGAAAATGAGTTTCTTACACCAACTTCTGCAGCAAGATGGATAACTAAAGAAATTTTTTTGTTTTTTAAGATTAAATTAATAAAATTATTGTCTGAGCAATTTTTTTTTAAAAATAAAAAATTTTTATATTTTTTTAAGTACTTTACACGCTCATTTTTAAGATTTTGCGAATAATAATTGTTAAGATTATCAACTCCAATTACGTTAAAGTTTTTTTTTAGTAAATCTTTTGCAACTGAAAAACCTATAAATCCAGCAACACCTGTTATTAATACTTTCATTTAATATAGTTTTTTAAAAATTTCGGATTTTTATCACGTTTATACGCCTCTAATCAAAAAATTTATTTGTTTTTTATACTATAGATTTTTACTTTTGGCATATTTATTGACAATATAGTGAATTATTGAAAAAAATGTTAAATCTTAATTATTAAAAAATTTTATTAACAAAATTTGATGATAGAAAAAATTATACCAAAACCCTGGATAATTTTACCAAAATTGTTTGGTGCCAAACTTCATTGTGAGCTAAATCAAATTGAAATTGATTTAGAAAAAATTAAGTCAGAGTATTTAAATATTTTAGAGAAAGAAAACTTTAAAAATCATTCTAGTGGAGCTTTTGAAGGTGGATGGGGCGCAATAGGGTTAATTACTTACGGTGGTGATCCATATACAGATATGGTTAAAGATAAAAGCGTGCTGTTACCAACAAGACTTATGAACGATTGCCCTTACATTAAAAGCCTTCTAGACAAGATACCAGGCAAAAAAGATAGGGTGAGATTTATGGAAGTTAAACCGAATACAAACGTTTTTTGGCATTACGATGATAACGAAACTATAGATAATGCCGATTCCACAAAAAATGCACGTTTACATTTGCCCATAATAACCTCGGAAAAAGTTGAGTTAATGCTTTGCCACCAAAAAGCGAATTGGAAGGAAGGAAAACTTTATTATGGAGATTTTTCTTTCCCTCATTCAATATTTAATAAATCAAATATAAATCGAATTCATTTAATTATAGATGTAAATGTTAATAAGGAATTATTAAGTATGTTTCCTAAAGAATTCTTAAATGGAACCAATAGGAGAAAAGTAATAAAAAAAATTTGCCAAAGATCGTGTAATTTATTTCGAAAAATGAAAATAATCAAAGGGAAAAAAGAAATTTATTAAAAATTCTTTTTTATAAATTTACTAAGCACAATTGAGGTACCATAAGATGAAAGTGGCAATCTCTTTTTTTCAAAATATTTAATAAATTCATCTTTGTTTAGAATATCATAATCTAATAAAGCATTATTTTTAATCTCTTTCTTTATCCAAAATTTAAGATCTTTATCAATATATTTATATATTTGCTCACCCCAAAAATCATAATCAGATTTTAAAATTCCAAACTTTTTATGCTTAAGAAATTTCATTATTTTATAAATACTATCTAGACCTAATTTTTTTCCAATATAATCAATTTGATCATCTCTAATTAATCTAGTGTCACAAACCTCTTTATAATATTTAGTCAATAAATTTTTTCTCATATAATTATTTTTCTTTAATTTTCCTGGTACACACCAAACAGCATCGAAATATAATGTATTTAAACCTGGTAAAGCGTAATATACAGATTGAGACGCACCTTGTACTTGCGGAAGTAATCTTCTTGTTCCATGATGTAAAAAATAAAACGCATCATATAATTTTTCTGCTGGTAAATAATCTAATTTTTTCAATTCTTCTTTTAAAGTTTCTTTAAAAAAACTTTGATACTTTTTATTTGTTAATTTTTTTTCAATATCTTCATTTAAAACAGAAAAATGACCTGCTTTACTAAAGTCATTTGCTATTGTCGATAATGCTAAATTAGAGTTAAGTTTTTCATATTTTTTTTCATATTTCCAGGCCTGTGAATGAAAATCAAGAAAATGACCATACAAAATTACTTCTTCTTTTTTTTGACTGTCCAAAATATTAAAAGGGTGAAAATGATGAAAAGCCAACATATAATCAGTAGCCTCCATACACTCATCAAGTTTCTCTATATAAAATTTTATATCTAACCATTCTTTAAAAATAAGATTAAATTTATGTTTGCTACTTAATTCTTTTGCTACTATGACATCTAAACTATCGCTTGGTCCATAATTATAACCATTAAAATTTATTTTATTTTTGACAAGATAACCAAGAAGTTGCCTGCTATCATAACCGCCTGAAACATTTAACCCAACTTTTGTCTTTCCTTTAATACATTTATCAATCGCTGCATTAAATACAGAGTTTATATTTTCAAGTAAGTCATAGTAATTTTCATTACTAATTACTGATGAAAAATTCCAATTTCTAATTATTTCTATTCTTTTATTTTTTTTATTAAATTTTAGGCTACAGCCATATGGTACTCTCGAAATTTCATTGATAAGAGTTTGATGATTTAAAAAAGTATTAGTTTTTAAAAAAAATAAGCAAGAATTTTCATTTAATGAAATTTTGAAATCATCTGGTCTATTATTTATTAAATCCTGAAGAGACGTACTTCCATAAAATTTACCTTTAAATATATAATAATAAAAAGGAATAGAAGAGAAACGATCAATTTTTACTCCAATTTCACTATCATTATTGGTTATTTCAATGAACGACCCCTCGTATTTATTATCTGATAATTCATAATAACTAAAATTTCCATCTATATTATTAAGGTTTATAGAATTTTTTAAACTCATAAAAGAGATGAATAAATTTTTAAAAATTTTTCAACATCTTTTCTTTTTTTTGAATAATTTACTCTTATATATTTTTTACCTGCAGACCCAAAACTAGAGCCTGGTATTGTTGCGATACCATATTTATTTAATAAAAAATTTGAAAACACTATGTCATTACTAAATTTTTTTGGTATTCTTAGAAAGAAATAGATGCTGCCCTCTGGTAAATTAAAATTTATCTTTTTTCCATATTTTTTTATTAGATAATCTCTTTGAACTAAAAGTTTTTTCTTATGTTCCTCAATCAAGTTATTCTGATTAATTATTTCTATCACTAGTTTCTGAGATACATGATTTGTTGAAGTAGAAATATTTACACACAACATATTAACGTGTTTCATCAGTTTTGAAGGCCAGTGAGACCATCCAATTCTCCAACCAGTTAAACCAAAATTTTTACTCCATCCATTTATAACTATCAATTTATCTTTTAATTGGGCAAATTGTGCAAATGAATTATATTTTTTTTTTTTAAATACTAAGTCAGAATAAATTTCGTCTGAAAGTAGATAAATATCTTTGTCTTTTATATATTCCACTAACTTTCTCATTTCACTATCCTCCATGATTGAACTTGTTGGATTATTTGGAGAATTGACTATTATTAATCTCGTTTTCTTTGAAATTTTTTTTATAATATCTTTAGCTAATGGCTTAAAATTGTTATTTTCATTTAATGTATATTTTTTAATTTTACTACCATTGTACATGGCTAATGAAAAATATGAGGGGAAACTTAAACTTGGAATCAATATTTCTTTATTTATTCCACCTATCAACAAAAAAGCATAGAAAATGCCAATTTTTCCTCCTTGGGTAATAGCTATATTTTTTTGATTTAATTTTAGTTTTGGATACTTTTTACAAATAAGTTTTTTTAATTCCATAAGACCTGTTGGATCTGTATAAGTAATATTTTCTTTATCTATTTTTAATAAAAAATTTTTGAGAATTTTTTTTGGAATTCTATATTGTGGGTCCCCAACGCCTAGATTATAAACTTTTTTTTTTAATTTTTTTAATCTTAATGTAATATCTGAAGCTTGTTCACCAACAAGCTTTCTATAATCAAAATTTTTACGATCCAACTTTAGAAAATTTAGGTGTTTCATTTTTTTGATTAATTAAATTTCATTTTTTAACAATAAGCCTTTCTACACTTTCAAAAATATAATGGCCTAAAAATATGTGTGCTTCTTGAATTCTTGCAGTAATTTTACTAGGAACCTGTAAACTTATCTTGCAATATTTTTTCGCTTTACCACCATTAAATCCAAGAAACCCTATTGTATTTATTTTTTTCTTTTTACAATATTTTAAAACTTCTAAAATGTTTTCAGAATTTCCAGAGGTTGATATTACAATTAATACGTCGTTTTTTTTATATAATGCTTGCAAATTTCTTAAAAAAACTTTCTTAAAACCATAATCATTTGAACAGGCAGTTAAAGTTGAAGGATCCGAACTTAAAGATATTGCTGGAATTGGAGCTCTATTAACTTTGGGTCTAAGCCTAACTGTAAATTCTGCTGCCAAATGTTGTGCATCAGCTGCTGACCCTCCATTACCACATAACATTACTTTTCCACCTGAAAGGATAGATTTATGTATAATATTGATTATTTGTTTAATTTCCTTTTCTTGTAAAAGAAGTTTCTTTTTAGCAGATGTTGATTCCTCAATAGCATCAATTAATTTTAGTTGGCTTTTCAAGTTTTTAATATTTAAATAATGTTTTAAAAAAGTAATATTTTATACTATTTATTAACGTACAAAAATACAAAAAATTAAGACCTAAACAAAAAAAGTTGCTAAATATATTTATTCAAATAACTAAATTTCTAAAAAAAGAAAATAAAAAATTTTTTTTAGTATTATTTTTTACCTTTGTAACTGTAATTTTTGAGTCAATAGGTTTTATTTCATTGGTCCCTTTAATTTCTGTTCTAATTAATCCTGATTTGATTCATGAAACTACAATAATAAAAAAAATCTATACACTAATAGGTGCACAAAATGATAGGGATTTTGTAATTCAATATGGGATAATCAGTATTTCTATTTTCATACTAAGTAGTTTTCTTTTTTTTGTTAACAACGCAATACAAGTTACATTTGTAAATAAATTAGTAAGGAAAACAAGATTAAGTTTGCTTGAAAAATATCTTGAAAAAGATTACTCATTTCACAAAAAGACAAATTCAGTTCATCTTATTTCCAAAATGTTTAATCAAATAGATGAAACGAGCCAACTTACAATTTTCGGATATTTTGAATTTTTAAATAGAATAAGTTCATCAATAATATTTATTGTGTTGCTTGCAGTATATAATTTCAAGATTTCAATATTAGCTTTTGCAACTCTTTTGACTATTTATTTTGTTATAGATTTTTTTATAAAAAAAAAAATTAATACGATTTCTAAAGAATTATATTCTTCAAATTTAAAATCACTATCATACGCTGTAGAAACTATTAAATCCTTCAAAGAAATTATTTTTAATTATCAAAGAAAATTTTTTTTAAATAGATACTCAGAAGAAATAAATAAAATATATAAAGCTAGAAATTTTGTTAGAATAATGCCTAGAGCAAGTCGTTTTTTAATTGAAAGTTTAGCAATAGGCTCATCAATTATTGTTGTTCTTGTAATATTTATTTATCAAAATAACGTTGCAAGCTATTTAGATAATTTAGTTTTTTTTGTTTTGGCAATGTATAAAATTTTACCTAATTTAAACACATCTTTTATGACAATAATAAATCTTAAGTCAGGTTATATACAATTTAAAAATATAATAGAAGATTTAAAAGTTGATGAGATTAATGGATTAAATAATGATAATGAAAAAATCAAATTTTCAAAAACAATTAAATTAGAAAACGTTAGTTTTAGTTATGGTGAAAAAGAAATTTTAAAAAATATAAATCTTGAAATTAAGAAAAATGAAACAGTGGTAATTATTGGAAAATCAGGCTCAGGAAAAACATCTCTCTGTGAAGTCATTTGTGGTTTTTTAAAACCAAAGAGTGGTATAATAAAAATTGATGATAAAATATTGAGCTTCAATAATAGAAATTCTCAAAGAGAACTTTTTGGATATGTTGGTCAAGAAACAATCATTATAAATGATAATTTTTATGTAAACGTTTCTTTTTCAAATGAATATGACTCAAAAAAAGTGGAAGATGTTTCAAAAATAGCAAGAATAAACGAGTTTATAGATACAAAGGAAAATAGATATAATCATCAAATTTCAGAGAATGGAAAAAATTTAAGTGGCGGCCAAAAACAAAGAGTAGCAATAGCAAGAGCCTTATACAACAGTCCAGAAATTATTATTCTAGATGAAGCAACAAATAATTTAGATTCAAATACAGAAAAAGAATTTTACGAATTAATTGATACACAAATAGAGGGTATGACAAAAATCATAATAACACATAATTTAAATTCAATAAAAAATTATGATAAATTATTTGTCATTGAAAATAATAAATTAATTGAAAAAAAAAATAAATGACTTTTGGGGCAATGTTTCATCACTTTCATGGGGGAATTTATCCACAATCTCAAGGGTCAATAAATAAAACCCAATTCGAAAATATAATAAAATATTTAAAAAAAAAAAAAAAAATAATTGATCCTAAAAAATTTAGGTATTTAGTCAGCACAAAAAACTTAAAAGGTGATGAGGTTTGTTTAACTTTTGATGATGCAATTAAATCACAGATAAATATTGCTTTACCAATATTGAGGAAGCATAAAATAAAGTGTTTTTTTTTTATTTATTCTGGAATTTTTAAAAATTCATATGATAACCTAGAATATTTCAGAGATTTTAGATGCCACAAGTATAAAAATATAGATTTATTTTATAAAGATTTTTTTCAAAAATTTAAAAAAAAATTTTCAAAAAAATTTATTGAATTTGAAAAAAAATTTACAAATAAATATCTTAAAAAATATAATTTTTATACTCTTAATGATAGAAAATTTAGATTTTGTAGGGATATTATACTTTCTAAAAATCAATATGAAAAACTTATGTCGATATTAATGAAAGAAAAAAAATATAATAAAACAATAAGAAAGAAATATCTGTTCATGACAAAATCAGATATAAAAAGATTAATTAAAGAAAATCATACAATTGGACTGCATTCTGAAAGTCACCCAACAAATATCACTAAATTAAATTACAATTCACAACTCAAAGAATACAAAAACTGTAAAAATTTATTGGAAAAAATAATAAAAAAAAAAATTTGGTCTATGTCACATCCTTGTGGAAAATATAATATTAGCACACTAAAAATTTTAAAAAAAATTGGAGTTGAAATTGGTTTTAAATCAAATAATTTTTCAAAAAAAATTAACTCTAGTTTAGAAATACCTCGTGAAGACCATGCAAATTTATTAAGATCTGCCAAATGAAAATAACTATTTTTACAAGTGATAGCCCAAGGCATTATAGTTTAATCAATAAACTATCAGCTAAACATAAATGTTATGCTGTAATAGAAAAAAAAAATAATTCTTCCAAAAAAAGAATAAAAAAAAACAAACTTTAAAAGAAAAATATTTTAATAAAGTTTTAAAATCTGAAAATAAAATATTTAAAAATGATATTTTTTTAAAAAAATGTGAAAAATTTTTGTTTATTAAATATCCAGAATTAAGTAATACTAAAAAAAAATATTTAAATACATTTTTAAAATCTGATTTATTTATTGTTTTTGGCTCAAGTTATATAAAAGGCTGGCTCATTAATTTTTTAATTAAAAAAAAAGCGCTAAATATTCATATGGGGATATCGCCTTATTACAGAGGATCTGCGTGTAATTTTTGGGCATTGTATGATAAAAACCCTCATTTTGTTGGGGCAACTATACACTACCTTAACAGAGGTCTAGATGATGGAAAAATTTTATTCCATGTATTACCAGGTAAGAAAAATAAAAATAGTTTTGACTTTACAATGGGAGCTGTCAATTCCGCTCAAACAATTATGGTAAAACAAATAAATAATAAAAATATATTTAAATTAAAATCCGTTAAACAAAATAAAAAAAAAGAAATAAGATATTCAACAAATAAAGAATTTAACAATCAAATAATTTCTAGTTATTTAAAGAGAAAAACTAGAATTGATTTTAATTATAATAAAAATTTATATATAAATCCTAAAATTGACAGTTAAACTTTTAATTAGGTTTTAGTAACTCCACGTAATCATTTAATATATTATGTTTATTCCTATTTCCATATACAAAATCATTTAGAAAGTTCTCTAAATTATTTTCATTAATGACTAATTTTTTTTCATTAAATTTAGATATCGCATTTTTAACTTCTTCATTAGTTTCACAATCAATTGTAAAATCCTTTCCTGCATATAAAATTTCAATTTGATTTTCATTTATTAAAAATTTTGGATAAATAACGGTTTTATTAAGAACAAATGCGTCTACTAAAATACTAGAAAAAGTACCAATTATAATATCTGCATCAAAAATTAATTTTGTCGAGGGGGTAGTTAAGTCTATATTAAAATTTGTTTTCTTTATATTTTCAATTTGCTTTTTTGAAAATATCCCTCGTGGGTGTGTTTTAATAATTAAATCAAAATTATCTAAATTTGATAAATAATTTATCAGTTTTTTTTCTTTAGATTGGTCATTATACACTCCCTCAAAATATAAAACTTTTGTTTTAGATATAACCTTATTTGGATCACAATTTGTAATTTCTTGAAAAATATTTAACCATTCAGGACTAAATCTTCCCGATCCATAAACTAAAATATTTTTTTCTTTTATACCAGTTTCAATTAATTTTTTTTTTCTAAAATTAGAATTAGTAATTATATTCGGAAAGTTTTTTAATTTTGATAGATTTTTTTTAATATCCTCATAATCTTCCTTTCTATCATTAATAAAACAAGTGTGAGGGAAGAGATGGATCTTTAAATTTTCTTCTCTACAGACTTCAACTATATTTTGCGCTTTTTTATAAATTAAATAGGAGGAGTCATCAATTATTACTGATTTTATCTGTAATTTTTCAAATATTTTTTTTATCCATTTCTTATTAAAAAAAATACTCTCTAAATAACTGTTCCTTTTAAAAAAAAGCTTTTTAATAAACGCAATTATAAATTTCTTAAAGAAATCAAAATTAAACTTTATTTCACTTTTCAAATTTTTGAAATTTATTTCATTGTTCTTTATTGAAAATACCCTTGATAAAAAATTATATATCAAACCTTGATCTAAAAATGAATAGATGTTTATAATATTCAATTTTCCAAATTTTTTTTTGAGAAAACTAATCCGAAAATCATTTTGTAAATTTAAATTAATTTCATAATTTAATATGACTATTTCTTTTTTTAGAGTTAAAAACTTAAATATAACTGGTGTTAAATGGTCTAAATCTGGAATATCTCTTATTACAAAAGCAGTTTTCATTTACTTATAAATTGAAAATAATTTTTCTAAAGATCTTGTTAAAAATTGATCATTATTTCTTGTTAAGTAAGATCCATCAAAGATGTTTCCTTTAAACATAGTTTTTCTAATTGCATAAGCATATTTAAGACACTCTTTTTCATCTTCGAAATAATCTTTTTTCTCCTCTATCTTTTCAATAATATTATCTAAATCCTCAAACTTTTTTATTTTAAATACATTTCTAAAGTTCTGATAAAAAACACTTCCAAATAATATTAGAGGTTTATTTCTTACAATTGATTCTAAACCTATAGTTCCAGATAAGTTTGCAATCGCAAATGATTTTTTTATTAAATTTATTGGATCCTCATGACTTTTAATTATTCTTACATTGGAAAAATACTTTATTTCATTAAAAAACTGTATCTTTCTATATCTGGAGTTAATACCTTGACTTTTATGTTCTTTAACTAACAAAATAAAATTTGACGGCAAGCTAAGGGCTAAATGTTTAATTATTTGTTTTTGATCAGAAAAGTACCTACCTCCTAATTTATATATTATTAATTCTGGTTCTGATTGCAAAAAGAAAGTGACAAACTTTTTATTTTTATTTTGTAAAAAAATTTTTTTTTGATTTTCACATATAAAATTTTCTACATATAATTTTCTTAATTTACTTTTTATTCTCTCAATTATAAAATCTTCAAAGGGTGGAAAATTTGCAAGAACATAGTTAAAGAGTTTTGTATTTGAATAATAATTTTTTACTTTTAAAGCAAAATTTAAAAATCGATTTTTTCTCTTAATAGACATATTTTTAATATGTACTACTTCGGCAGGAGAAGTATTATTTTCTAATTTCAAAAATATGTTTTTTGTCGCCTTCAATTCTTTTGGACCAGGAGAACATTTTTGATAAAACTTATCTAAAATATCAAAATTATTATTTTCTACATCCATTAATAAAAACCTATTTTCAAAAAATCTAGTAGCAAATACATAATATTTAATTCCTTGTTGTTTTGATAATCTCTCTAATAGTTCTGAACCAGAACCGCCTGCGTGCTCATGCAAAATTATATTTGGATTTTCTTTAGTAAGTATTTCGGAATAAAATTTATAATTAAGATAAGATCTTAAAAAATCTCCATTAAGTTTATCTTCTTTTTTTAATTTAACTGATTTATAAAATTGAGAATAGTTATAAAAACTATAATTTGCCTTTATTAAAGTAATTCCTATTAATTTTTCTAATTTTAATAATTCATCATCATCAATTTTAATTTTTGAATTTTTTTCAAGAAATTCTTCCCAACAGTAAACGGAACATTTTGGGAAATCTATTTCTAATAGTTTTTTATCTTTTTTTTTGGCACAAAAAAAAGCCATATTAATTTTACCATAAAAATTTTTTAGGGATTTGGTTAAACTTATTCTTAGATAACCATCGAGGTTAATTAAGTATTTTGTCATTTAATTGAAGTTTTTATTATTATGCTAAATAAATAGCATTTCTTAAAAATAATTTATATAAAAACTTATATTTCAAAATAAATAAATTCATGAGAATAATAGCCAGATTAGATATTAAAAATAATTTTGTTATAAAAGGAATAAATCTTGAAGGTCTAAGGAAAGTCGGCGATCCCATACAAACTGCTATCGATTACTATAGCAATGGTATTGATGAGATAATATTTATTGATTCTGTGGCTAGTTTGTACAAACGAAATAATCTTTATCACATAATTGAAAAATCCGTTAAAGATATTTTCGTGCCTTTAACTATAGGTGGTGGAATTAGAAGCTGTAAAGATATTGAAACTGCTTTAAGATCAGGTGCAGACAAAGTTGCAATTAATTCTTATGCCACAGAAAATCCAAACTTTATAAAAGAGGCTGTAAGTAACTTTGGATCTAGTTGCATTATAAGTTATGTGGAAGCAAAAAATATAGGAGATATGAAATGGGAAGTATACAAATATTGTGGAAGAGAAAAAACTGGCTTAGATGTAATAGACTGGATATGTAAAATCCAAGACTTGGGATGCGGAGAAATATTACTTACCTCAATTGATTATGAGGGCATGCAGAAGGGTTTTGATATTAGTTTAATTAAAAGTGTCGAAAAGAAAATTCATGTTCCATTAATTATTTCTGGTGGTTGTGGAAGTATTTCTGATATTAAAGAAATCAAAAATAATTTTAAAGAAACTAGCATTGCATTAGCATCTGTTCTTCATTACAAAAAAATAAAAATTCAAGAAACAAAAAATTTATAAGAGTGAAAAAAATTTGTATTTTAGATTATGGTCTTGGGAATATAAGAAGCTTATACAATTCCCTTAAGAGATTGAGTTTTAATCCTGATTTTTATAGTGAAAGTAAAAAAAAAGTTTATGATTATATTTTTATACCTGGTGTGGGATCATTTTCTAAAGGAAGTGAACTAATCAAAAAACATAAAAAATTTCTTCACCAAGCAAAAAATGATGGTTCATTTATATTTGGTATCTGTTTGGGAATGCAATTACTTTTAACAAGTGGAGAAGAAAATGGAGAAAATCCTGGATTAAATTTAATTGAAGGAAAAGTAAAATTATTAAGTAATAAAAAAAATATAATATTACCAATTATTGGATGGAATAATGTTGATTTTAATTATCAAAATAAATTGAATTTTTTAAAAAATTATCAGAAAGAGAAATTTTATTTTATTCATTCTTATGTTGCAAACTTAGAGAACAAAAATAATCAACTCTCTACTACCAGATATAATGAAATTGATTATACATCTTCAATAATTGATACAAATTGTATTGGTACTCAATTTCACCCAGAGAAAAGTGGTGAAATTGGGCTTGAATTCTTAAATGATTGGATTACTAAAACATGATGAAAAAAAATTATTCACTTTATGGATTACCAGAAGAAGTAAAATTTTGTAAAAAATGTACTGTTTCCAATCAAAGACCTGTAAGCTCAGTTGAATTCAAAAGCTCAAATGCAATTAAAAAAGGAATAAATTTTGATGAAAATGGAATTTGTGATGCTTGCAATTATACCCAAATCAAAAATAATATAAATTGGCAAGAGAGAGAAAAAAAATTAATAAGTTTATGTGATAAATTCAGAAAAAATAGTGGATATGACTGCATAATTCCTGGGTCAGGAGGAAAGGATAGTGCATTTGCGTCTCATATACTTAAATATAAATATGGAATGAATCCCCTTACGGTTACATGGGCTCCTCATCTTTACACAGAAATTGGTTGGCAAAATTTTACTAACTGGTGTCACGTTGGAGGTTTTGACAACATTTTGTTCACACCGAATGGAAAGCTTCATAGATTATTAACGAAGCTTGCTTTTGAAAATTTATTTCATCCTTTTCAACCGTTTATAATTGGTCAAAAAATAATAGGACCGCTTATAGCTCTAAAATTTGGCATACCACTAATTTTTTATGGTGAAAACCAAGCTGAATATGGAAATTCTATAAAAGATAATGAAAAACCCGAGATGGATAAAAAATTTTTTTCAATTAACGAACCAAAAGAAATTTACCTAGGTGGCATAAGTATTGATGAAATAATAAACAAATATAATTTCAAACTAAATGAATTTAGTCCATACATACCACCAAGAATAGAGGAAATTGAAGATGCTAAAATAGAACAACAATTCCTAGGATACTATCTAAAATGGGATCAACAAGAAGCATACTATTATTCAACACAAAATACAGGTTTTAAACCTAACAATGAAAGAACGGAAGGGACATACTCAAAATATGTTAGTTTAGATGACAAAATTGATAGATTCCATTTTTATACCTCTTTTATTAAATTTGGTATGGGACAAACTACACATGATGCCAGTCAAGAACTAAGAGCAAACAAAATTGATAGAGAAGAAGCTATTGCTTTGGTCAAACAATATGACTCTGAATTTCCAAAAAAATATTTTAAAGATTTTTTAGATTACATAAACATAAATGAAGAGAAATTTTGGCAAATTACTGATAACCATAGATCCCCACATTTGTGGGAAAATATAAATAACGAATGGAAACTAAAGCATAAAGTTTATTAATTTGCTTAAAGATCTACAAACTGTTTTTGACTGGATATTTTCCATATTTTTGATTGCTTTAATATATTAACAAACTTTTTTGAACTATCTCCATAACCAAATTCATATTTAATTGGATACTTATTTTTTAAATTATAAAAATACTTTAAAAGATTCACTAAATTATTATCATCATAAGATATGTGTTTAATAGTTTTTAAATTAGATCTGTTTTTTTGTCTTGAACCAATGTTAACAGTTGGTGTTCCATAATATGGAGCTTCCATAATACCTGAACTTGAATTTCCAACAATAAATTTAGAATTTTTCAAAAGAGTGAGATAATGTTCAAATCTCATTGAGGGTAAAATTTTAAAATTTCTTTTTTTTGATAAATTTTTTATTTCATTTACTATTATTTTAGATCCACTATCATTATTAGGTAAAATTGTTACATAGTTTAATTTCGACTCAATTAATTTACCGGCTACATGCTTAATTTGTTCTTTTAAATTATCTATTTCAGTCGTAACAGGATGAAACATAAAAATTGAATATTTTGAAAAATTAATATTATATCTTTTTTTTACTACACTCAGAGAAGGCAATTTATTGCTTAACATAATATCTATATCCGGCGACCCAATTACGAATATATTTCTCTTATTTTCACCCATTTGAATTAACCTATTTTTAGCAACTTTATTTGAAACAAAATGCAAGTGGGCAAGTTTTGATATAGAATGTCTTAAAATTTCGTCAACTGTACCAGATATTTCTCCACCTTCTAAATGTGCAACTTTAATATTATTTAAACAACCAACTATTGCACATGCTAATGGTTCAATCCTATCGCCATGTATTACTATTAAGTCTGGATTATTTTTTTTAATATATTTAGAAAATCCTTTAATGGTTTTGGATAAAATTACATCCATGCTATCATTGTTTTTCTGGTTATTAAAAAATTCTAAATTCTCAATTTTATCATTTTTAATTTGTAAGTAAGTGCTTCCATAAATTTTAAGATTATGCATCCCAGTTACAAAAACTGAGGACTCAAAAATTTTATTCAAATTTTGTATTTTGAAAATTATTGGCTTCAATTTTCCATAATCTGCTCTTGAACCAGTTACAAAAACAATTTTCTTTTTATTAAAAAATGTCATTTTTCTTTAACTGATGTCCTTTTTTAACTTTTCTTTTTAATTTCTTTCCCAATAATAATTTAAATTGTGATGGTCCAAAATAGCCTCCACTTGGGCGCATGGGAAAAATATTTTCAGAGTTTAATTCATCACCAACATTTAAATCTTTAAGGGTTGCAATAGATGAGAAAGCAAAATCCATCGTAATTTTCTCCTCTTTAACTGGGAATTTATCACCCTCCATTGCGCTTGTTATTATTTTACTACCGTTTATTAATTCTGTTAATTCCTTTGGATCCATTGAGCAAGAAATATCGGGACCTTTTCTTTTTTTTGAGTCTGTAAAATGTTTTTCTATGATTTTTGCTCCATATACAATAGATGCTAAACCTGTAAATATTGTAGATGTGTGGTCTGACAAACCAATTATTGCGTCTTTAAAATTTTTTTTAAGAATATTAATTGCATTTAATCGTGTTAAATGAGGAGGTGTAGGATAGATATTTGTACAATGCAAAAGCGCATATGGGATTTTTTTTCTTCTTAAAATATTAACTGCGGGTTTGATTGATGAAATTGAATTCATGCCTGTACTTAATATGATTGGTTTTTTGAAACTAGCAATATACTCAATTAATGGATAATTGTTGCACTCTCCCGATCCAATTTTAAAGGCAGGAACATTAAATTTTACAAGTCTATCTACTGCTTTTCTTGAAAATGGAGTACTAATAAAAATAGATTTTTTATTATTAATATAATCCATTAATTTTTTTTCATCTCTTTCATTGAGGGAGTTTTTTTTTATTATCTCATAAATATTTTTTTTTGAATTTCCTGGAATTTTTTTTTTTGCCTCAATTGACATTTCGTCCTCAATCACATGCGTTTGATGCTTTATAACCTCTGCACCTGATGAAATTGCCTTATCTGCTAAATCTATAGCTAAATCTAAAGAACCATTATGATTTATTCCAAGTTCAGCAATAATTAGAGGATCACTTTTGCTATCCACTAGTCTTGAATTAATTTTAAATTTTTTCATACTTTTTAATTTTTTTTAAATCATTTGGATTGTCTATATCTAAACTAGATTTTTCATTCATCATATATGGTATAATATTTTTTTTTGGAAAAGTATTTTCTTTTAAAAAAGTTTTAAGTCTAAATATATATATCGCTCCATTTGGCATTATTACTTTAGGTAAAGACTGTCTATTTAAGTTAATGAAATTTTTAAAAATAGGATGAACTTTTCGGTTAATATTTATAAATGCTTTTAATATAGACGAATTAATTTTTTTAAAACTTATAATATTTGAATTTACATTATTTTTAAGTTTTAAGATTGACTCATCAATGTGATGTGATCTTCTTAAGGGTGATGTGGGTTGTAAATAAATTATTATTGGATTTTTTTTTTTAACTTCTGTTGGTAAAGTTGTAATAAAATGCTTTACTACTTCATCAGCAGTTGAATTATCAGAGCTAAATTTCTTTGGCCTATTAATTAATTTGATACCGTATTTAATAGCAAATTTTGAGATTTTCTTATTATCGGTAGAAAGAAATGTTTTATCGATAAACTTTGATTTTAACGACGCTTTAATTGCTATTTCGGTGAGAGTTTTTTTTTTAATTTTTACTAAGTTTTTGTTTTTTATTGTCTTAGAATTTCCTCTTGCAGGAATTAATGAGAGTATTTCAATTTTTTTATAAGACATGAACAATGCTTATCATGAAAATTTCAAATAAGTTTGTAAAAAAATTAAGATAGTTTTTTAATTATATAAATATTCATAAAAATAAAATTTTTTTCAGTGCATAAATCAAGCCAATTGAGCTATTAGTACTGGTCAGCTGCACGCATTACTGCGCTTCCACATCC
>MDTG01380043.1_pt1 | contig 47564 bp, 44 predicted proteins | sample 811421 | NCBI WGS metagenome assembly MDTG01 (sample SAMN05326645, study PRJNA326480) | marine metagenome | isolation source: seawater | place: Pacific Ocean: South East | collected 2011 | reverse complement strand
TTAAAGCAATTAAAGTTAATGATCCCAAATGTAAAATTTGGAAGTATTTGCAGCGGTGGAATAGACTCTTCTTTACAAACTGCGATGATTAATAGTCTGAAAAAAAATTTTATTGCTGGGACTTTGCACCATCATAAAAAAGATAAGATTACAGAAAATTTAAATGAATTCGAAATGAAACTTAAGAAAAAAATTTTTAAACTTAATGTATCGGTGAAAAAGAATAAAAGAATAGTTTCAAAATGCACTAAAGATATAGGAATACCTTATCTTACTCATGATTTCATAGGTAGATACCAAATATCAAATTTTTTTAAAAGAAAAAGATGTAAGGTTTTTTTTGTTGGCGATGGCGCTGATGAACTTTTTGGAGGTTATGAGCTTTATAGAAAAATAAAATGGCAAAATTTTAATAAAAAAAATTTGTCACCTTATTCTAACTTTGTAAATAAAAGATATATTGTCCAAAAATTTGATGATTTAGAGAGTAAAATGAAAAATTTTTATCTTAAAGTTTCAAAAAAATATAAATTTTTAAAAAAAACAGAGAGAAATATTCAAAGCTCACTTTTTACAGATTATTTTTTATCAGCAATATCTGTTTATAATATTGGAAATGATTTGGTTTGTTGTAATCACGCGATTGAACCTCGAAATGTTTTTATTCAAAAAGAAATTTTAAAAAATATCATAAATTTACCAGCAAAGTATAAGATAAATAAAAACAACAATAACTTATTTCAATTAAAGCCTATATTGAAAAAAATATTTCTTAAATATTATTCAAAAGATTTAATATTTGAAAAACAAGGTTTTTCTGGATATCCAAACGAATTAAAGCCAATTTTAAAAGATAAGAAATTTCTTACAATAAAAAAGTTTAATATATTAAAAAATGTAAAATATGAAAAAGATAAAAAATTAGAGTGGAAATTAATTAATTTACAGATTTTCATTGAAAATTTTATAAAAAAAAATGTATTCTTTTAGAAAAAAAATAAATCAAAATTTAATAAACTCGTTTGTAAAACTAAACAAACTTAAAGTTGAAAATCATGATAACAAAAAAAAAATTCTTCTCGTTGATAGAAATCTTCCTGAGTCAAACTTATTTTCATCTTATTTTTCCTATATTATTAACAAAAAGTTTAAATACAATATTTTTTTATTAACTAGCCAATCAAGCAATAATCAATTAAATCAAATTTATAAATCTTTTAAAATAGATAACGTTTATAATATAAACATAAAAAAAAATATTTCGAAATTTTTAACAATATTTAAAAGTTTAATATATTTATTTATATCATTTTTTGAAATTATTTTAAGTACCAGAACAAATTTTATTAAAAATTATAAGATTAAAAAAATTTATTTTGGTGATGTAATATATGATCATTTTATAAGATTAGATAACCAGTATGAGAAAAAAAATTTAATATCTTTAAAATTTTTAAAATTGATTTTTATTACTCTTTACAAATTTTTTTATATTGAAGAATTAATATTGAACAACAAATTTGATTTTGTGATATCTAACACACATACTTACGCATCAAATTCCACTATAGCTATGCGGATAGCATTAAAAAAAAAGGTAAAAGTAATTAACATCTTGAGTAGTAGATTTAGAATATATAAAAATTTACATCAATCATATAGATCTGAACTTTTTCATGATTTGGAAAAAATTAAAAATTTAAAAAAAATCGATAAAAATTGGAATACTAAATTAGAGATCTATTTTAAAAAAAGATTTAATGGAAAGATAAAACACCATAATGTAATTGATGCGTATTCAAATAAAAAAAAAAATATTGGAAACATTTTTCCTAAAAAAAAATTTAAAAAAGTAATTCTGTTTGCTCCTCACGCTTTTTCAGATGCCAACCATGCGTTTGGAAAATTAATATTCGATAGCTATTATCATCAATTCTTAAAAACTCTTGAAATAGCAAAGAAAACAAAAGATTTTTTGTGGATAATTAAAAATCACCCAACTAATCATAAATTCAAATCTGAAAGATATAAGCTTGGAGAGGAAGAAATAGTTTTAAATGAGTTAACAAAAGTCAAAAGTAAAAATATTTTTTATTGCCCCTCAAATTTATCAACAAAATCTCTTATAGAATTTTCAGATTTAGTTATTACTGGAAGAGGATCAATTGGACTCGAGACTGCTATTTTAGGAAAAAAAGCTTTATTGTGTGGAGAAAATTTTTACTCGAATAAAGGAATAACTTTAGATCCAAAAAATATAGAAGATTATGAGACGATAATTTGTAGCAACAAAAATAAAATTAAACTTAGTAAATCAAAAATTTTATTAGCAAAAAAATTATTTTATATTTTAGCATTTAAAAATTCATATTTAAAAGAAGATATGATCCAAAGAAATAATTATGTAAATGTAGTAAATAACAGAGTGATAAAACAAAGATTCTTTTCTGTAGAAGACTTTTTGGTAAACTTTGATAAAAGCTTAAGAAAACATAAAAGCAAAATATTAAATGATAGAATATTTAAACATTTTGAAAAAAGTTTCTTAAGTATATAGTTTAAATATATGAAATTAATATTTATTACTGGTCATAGAAGGAGTGGATCAACTTTATTGGGTTCTTTATTAGATGATGTTAAAGGATTATGTGTTTATCCAGGGGATATAAGTATTCTTTATGCATATTATCCACATTTTAATAATAATAATTATTCATTTACTTTTAAAATTAAAAAGATTGAAAAAATTATTAAAAAAACTCTAAATGAAAGAGAAAAAACAGTTAAAAAAAAAATAAACTTTGAGAATTTTATTAAATCATTTATTTCAAAAATAAATAATAAAAATATTGATAATATTGAAAAAATACTCAAAATTTTAATTTCATCGTACTTAAAATTTTACTGTAAAAAATTTAAAAAGAAGGATATTAAGTATTTTGTATTTAAAGAAACTTCTTGTTCTCATTTAGTTTTAAAAATAAATAGGTATTTTAAAGATATAAAATTTTTGTTTATTTTGAGAGACCCTAGAGCAATTTATTCTAGTTTAAAGTCTGGACTTAACAAATATTATAAAGAAGATAATTTGATTTTAATGGAGTCGATGATTAAAAGATTGAGTATTGATGATCGATTTATAACTTTGATTAAAGATTTTTTAAATAAAAAAATAAAAATAATTAAATACGAAAAATTAGTTGATAATCCCCGAAAACTTATGAGAGAAATATCAAATTTTATGTCGATTAAGTTTGACAAAAAGTCTCTTATTCCAACTGTTTTAGGACATAAGTCTTTAGGAAACAGTTATAATATTGTAATCTCAGGTATTTCAAAAAAAAGAAAAAATAATTGGAAAAAAAGCTTAACTTTTGAGGAAATAAATGTAATTGAATTATTTTTACAAAGTTATTTTAATAATTTTGGTTACACATTAAAAAACAGAAAAATTGATCATGAGGCTATAACAAAATATTACAACAAAGTGAATAGCAGATTTTTTTTTATTGATAGATTTAAATAATATTAACTAAATGAAAAAATTTTTAAAAAATATGAAAAAAAACTTTATATATAAGTTTTTAATATTAAATTTTTTCTCATTTATTTATGAATTTTTTTGGCAATATATTGTAAATTTTAAAAGTAAATTACTTTATTTTTACTATAGATATTTAACCAATAAAGACAAATATTATGATTTATCAAAAAGTTCTTTTTTATTAGTGCGAAATGATGAGGACTATAAAAAAGTAGCTGAGCAGATAAATTTTGAACTTACAGGTGACAAAATTGAAAAAATTAAAAAAGATTTTGTTTTAAAATTTAATTCAGAAGAAAATATTAAAGATTATAGTATAGATTTAACTGATCACATTTCAGAAAAGTTAAAAAAAAAATTGATTGATTTTTCTTTAAATTCAAAGAATTTAAAAACAGCCACGAATTATCTTAAAGTATTACCGTATCTCGCAAAGATTAAACTTTATATGAATATTCCACTTAAAAATAAAACTCCAAAATTTGCTATGCTTTGGCATAGAGATGATTTTGGCTATAAAAGTTTAGACCTTTTTTTAGCAATTCGAACAATTGATAATTTGAATGGACCTCTTCACTATGTAAAAAATAATACTATTAATAATATTTTTTTACAAGTTCCAGATGAAAATAAAGAAAAAATCACAGGAGAAAGAAATAAACATGATCTTGAATACTTTAACAAATTTGTAAATGAAAATAATACATCATCTTTTCTTGGTGAAGCTGGTGATGGTTTATGGATTGATAGTTTTAGAGTATACCATAGAGGGGGGCAATGCTTTAAAAATGAGAGATTTATGTTAAGACTTTCCTATCAAACCCCTGATAATACTAGATCTGAAAATTTTGATGATGAATCTTTTTTTTATGATAAAAATATTAAAAAAACCAACATTAAGAAAATACTTGAAAAACATTATTTTTTTGGACATAAATCTTTTCTTATAAGTAAGTTAAATTTGACAAAAAAATTAATCTATCTATATAGGCTTGTTTCTGTAAAGATGAATAAAATATAAATTTAAATTTTTAGATTATGAAAATTTTAGGTATATCTGCAAGTTTAAGGAACAGAAGATTTGCTTATAAAAATAAACTCATTGATGATATAAAAAAAATACAAAATTTAATTGAAGTAAAATCATTTGTAAATGATCAAGTAAAAATAACTTTTGGAGAAATAGAAAACTTAGACAAAAGTTTATCTTTTGATGAACATTATAAACAACTAAAGAAATTTAAAGGTAATATGGGCCTTAGTAACTCCGAGGCTTCCTTAGTATTTGGTTTGTGGCAAGCATTTAGAAATGGAGTTGATATTGATTATTTGAGTTTATCTAATATTTTTGAGAATGAAAATAAATCAAAAATAAATTTTTTTAGAAAAAAATTTTTAGAATGTGATGCTTTATTAATCTCAGGCCCAGTTTATTTTGGTGATAGAGGCAGTCTCACTCAAAGAATGATTGAATTTATAAATTCTGATAAAAAGTCTATTAAGCATGTCAAAAATATATTTTATGCAGGTCTTGCTGTAGGAGCTAAAAGAAATGGTGGACAAGAAACTACGTTGATTTTTCAAATGACAGACTTTTTAAATATGGGTGCAAAAGTTGTAGGAAATGGTCATGACACAACGTCTCAATATGGTGGTACATTAGTTGCGGGTGACATTGGTAAAGTTCAAGATGATGATTATGGAATAAGAACGTCTCTTAGCACAGGAGATAATTTATCTAAATGTCTAAAAGATTTCAAATTAATAAAAAAAAACAAAAAAAATGAAAGAATGGAAAAAACAGAACTCAAAATTTGTAATGTTTTTGTTATGCAAGACAATGAGAATGAAGAATGTACTAAAATAATTTCTTCTTTTATCAAGAATAATAAAAAAACGAATGTTAAATTCAATATATTTAAAGTTTTTAAGGAAAAAGTTTATAGATGTATTGCATGTGATTTATGTCCAACTTCGTATGGAGATAAAAATGATTATAGGTGTATTATCAATAATAAAGATGATTTCTTCAAGTTATATCATAAAGACATAATAAATTGTGACAGTTTCATCTTTGCTGCTTATAGTGGAGAAAATTTTTTTAATATACAATCGAATTATCAACAATTTATCGAGAGAACTAGATATTTAAGAAGAGATGATTACTCAATGGGAAGTAAACTTGTTACATCTTTTATAGTCAGCGAAGTAAATTCAAATAGGAATTTACATATCAGAACATTAACATCTTTAATAAGACATAAAAATATTTTATCTAAACCTCTTTTAGTATTTAAAAATCAAAATTCGTACATAAATATTGATGCAGTCAAAAAACAATTCAAAAATTTTATTAATGATATTGAATTTTTAAATTCTAAAAAAGAGGAAAATACTTACGTGCCAATAGGTTACGAAATTAGTTATAAAGGTTATTTAAAAAGATAGATCTATCTAATACTCTTATTATTTTTTTTTAAATATGACAAAATCCTATTTATTGATGAAAAATTTTTATAGCCAATTTTGTTAATTTCACATTTAAGTTTCAATTTTTTATTAATAAACTCTACTAATTCAACAATATTTAAGGAATCAATCATGCCATTTAATAATAAATCAACATTATCGTTCTTATTTTTTAATTTTAGTTTTTTTTTAATTAAGGACTTTATTTGAAGAGAATTCATTTTTGATTTTTAGCTTATCCAATTTTTTATTTTTTAAAAGAGGCATTTTCTTATACCATACAAATTTTTTGGGGACATGGTTTTTTGCTAAACTTTTATTTAAGAAATAATAAATTTTATCATCATCTATCTTTTTTTTAGATTGATATGCAGCAATCGGAACATTCCCGTAATTTTTGATATATTTTGGAAATATAAAAACATTATTTATATTTTTCATTCTGAGCATTTCATTTTTTATCATTTCTGGAAATATTTTTATTCCTGAAGATTTAAAAATTTCATTTTTTCTACCAACAATGTTTATTTCTCTTTTTCTTTTTGTAATTAAATCGTTTGTAAAAAAATAATTATTTATTAAAACATCTTTATTTATATTGTCTTCAAAATATCCTTTAAACGCATATTTAGATTTGATACATAATTCATAGATTTTATTAGATGTTTTATTTAATTTTATTTTAAAGTGAGGCAGTTCTTTACCTAAAGAATATGGATTTTTGGATTTATTGATACAATTAATGAAAATTCTTCCACCTAGTTCAGTCATTCCGTATATATTATATAATTCATAATCTTCTTTGAATTTTTTTAAAAACTTTAAGATGACCCTTTTATTTAAAAAATCTCCAGATGAAATTATTTTTTTAAGGTGTTGAATTTTAAAATTTAAGTCAAGCAACCAGCTCGTTTGTAAAGGAGCCCCACCGAAATAGTTTATCTTTTTCTTTTTTATGAAGTTACCAAGATCATTTGGGAAAATTATATTTTCATTTGAGTAGAAGGTAATCTCTTTAATAAGGCACGTAAAAAAATGACATACTGCACTATGAAAATAATTGGGTATTGAAATTAAAAATTTATCTCCCTTTTTATACTTAACTCTTTTAATAGTTTCATTTGAATTCTTAATTATTGACTCAATATCATGTAATATCATTTTTGGTTTTCCGGTTGATCCAGATGTTGAGGATATGTAATCGATTTTTTTAAATATTTTATTTTTTAATTTTTTTTTATTTTCTGAAATTTTGATTTTTTTTCCATTAAAAATAATTGTTGCATCAAAATATTTTCTAATTTTTTTATAAGATTTATTCTTTTTTTCGTTAGGCATTAATGTAAAATCCAATAAAAAACTAACTATAAAATTTATCCAAAAAAAACTTAAACACTTATTATTAATTACAGCTAGGACTTTTTTGTTTTTTAAATTTGATATTTTAAAGTTATTTTTCAATTCATTGAAATATTTATTTATAAATTGATAATTATATGAATTTTTTAAATCACATATTTCAAAATTTTTTTTTGAAATTAAGTTTCTTTTAATTTTTTTTTTTAGTTTGGATTTTTCAGTCATCAAACTAAAATGAGTTCAATCTTAGCATGACTCTTTCTTTATTTTTAAAATTATTTTGTGGTTTATGTAAAACTCTCTCATTATTCCATATTACTAAAGAATTTTTTTTCCAATTATAAGTATATATATTTCTTTTTGCTAAAATTGTATTTTTTAAAATTTTAATTAAATTTTTCTCATCTTTTTTATTTTTTTTCATTTTTTTTTCATCATAAAAATTTTTAAAATGACCTGGCGAGAAATAGATCGTTTTATTGTTATTTCTATTTTTCTTAATCAATTTACGTAAAGATATATATTCTTTTTTAACTTTTTTATTTTCTTCCTTTTTCCTAAATTTAGATAGTTGGGTATCTGAACTATGGCAAACATAGATTTTTTCTAATTTTCTTTTTATTTTTTGAGAAAATGAATTATATGAATTATGTAAGCAGGCAAAATGAGTTCCACCTAGATTTTTACCAGGCGTTTTTATAGAATATAAAATAGTAAATTTTGGAGGTTTTTTTAGATAAGAGGAATCGGTGTGCCACACTCCGCCAAACATTTTTTTATCATTTTTTTTTTTAATTATTTTTGAGATTTGAGGGTATCCTTTTACATTATCCAAGAAAGGATGAGAGATGGTTTTACCAAGAAAATTTGAAATTCTTAATAAATCTTTATAATTAAGAGATTGATTTTCAAATACAATTACTCCAAATTCTTTTAAACTTTTTTTCAACTCATAAACTTGAGTCTTTTTTATATCTTTTAATTTTAATTTTTTTTCTATAATGAAATTGTTTCTAATAATTTTTGTATTTTTTTTAAACATTTTTAGTTAGTTTATTTTATCTTCTTTAGCCTTTAAAATAATTTTTTTGTTTCATTTTGTTATTTTTAAGCCATATACTTGGATTTTTAAGAAGCATTTCAATTAATGTATTTACTAAAAGCTTATAATCAGAAACAAAAATTTCTCCTTTATGTAATTTTATAATTTTGAAAATTTTTTTTCGTTGTAAAGTATTTATTATAATTCTATTTCCTTGTTCTTGTAAAATATTTTTTGAATTAAACCTTACACCTAAAGTACAATATTTTTTTTTAATTTTATTTTTGACTTTTGTTTTGATAAAAAATTCTTTGTTAAATCTATAAGGTACACCGACTACATGTTCAGCGTAATGTATCATACCAATAGATTTATGTGGTTTACCTAAGGAAATAAAAATAGTATCAAATTCTAGCAGTCTCTCAAAGATAGAGTTTTTGCCATATGCTGAAAAATGATTTGTTTTAAAAATTTTTTTTACATCTTTACCAATACCTGAAAAAGACCATAAAGGATGATTTGATCTTTTACTGCCTTTTAATTTTCTTAGATATTCCGAAAATATCCCCATTCTAAAAGATTTTGAATTTTTAGTAAAAACTGCATTTTTTTTTTTTTAAAAGATCTAGAGTTGAAGTAGGAACCACAATATTCATTCTATTTTTTGTAATTGCTTTTAAATTATTTAGAAAATTTTGACAAAACGATTTTGTTTCTTCAACTGAAAACCCAAAATTATAAATATTACCCGCAATATATATTGTCCTGTAGTTTTTAAAGTTTATTTTTTTTAGAGTATTTATTATTTTTTTTTCTGAAGTCATTTTTTAAAAATAATAAAATTAAATATATTTATTTCTTTCAATATTCAATATAAATGTTAAGTTCCAAAATCGTATTCAACCTTATGAAAATTTCTATCATTATTACAAATTTTAATTATGGAAAGTTTATTGATAGATGTATTCGTAGCTGTTTAAATCAAAATTATAGTAACGGCTTAAAAAATTCGAATAAAGATTTTGAAGTTATCGTTGTAGATGATTGTTCATCAGATGACTCAAAAAAAAAAATTATTAGATATAAAAAATTTAAAAATTTTAATATTATTTTTAACAAAAAAAATATCGGAGTTGCTGCCAGTGCAAACAAAGCTATCTTAAAATCAAAAGGAAAATATTTTATAAGAGTTGATGCAGATGATTATATATCTGTTAATTTGATAAATATTTTATCCTTCTTCTTAGATGAAAATCCTGAGTTTTTTGGGGTTGCTTGCGATTATTTTTATGTTGATGAATTTGGATCTCAAATTAAAAAAATTTCTTCAAAAGAAAAGCCAATCGCATGTGGAATTATGTATGATAGAAAAAAATTTATTGAATACGGTATGTACAAAAAAGAATTTAGACACAGAGAGGAAGAAGAGCTTCGTTTAAGATTAAGAAATAAATATAAGATTTATAATTTACCTTTTCCATTCTATAGATATAGAATGCACAAATTCAATAAAACAAAATCTATGGACTATCTTAAAGGCTTTAAAGATAAAATTTTTAAGATGAGTTTTAAGAAATTACATCCAAAAAAAAAGAGAATGTTAAAAAATGTTGTTGCAATCATACCAGCTAGGGGAAACTCTAAAAGATTTAAGAATAAAAATATTCATAAAATTAAAAAAAAACCAATGATTGTTTATACGATCAATGCTTGTAAAGATTCTAGTTTAGTCAATCATTTTTATGTAAGTTCAGAAAATAAAAAAATTTTAGAAATTTCTAAAAAAAATAAAGCTGGAATTATTCAAAGACCCAATAGCTTATCAAAGGATAGTATTTACAAAATGGAAGTTATTAAGCACGCCCTTATAGAAATTGAAAAAAAATTAGGAAAAAAAGCATCTTTAGTAGCAAGTCTTCAAGCCAATTCTCCCGAAATTTCATCTACTGATATTGATAATTCAATTATGAAGCTAATTACAAATAACTTAAATGAAGTTATTTCCTTAGACGAAAATTTGAATTCCAATGCAGCTATAAGAGTCATGAAAAGAGAAACTGTATTTCAGAATACTTTAAGTACTTATTTGGGTTGTATTAAGACAAATATTAATGACATACATTACAAGTCTGATATTAAAAAAATTAAACTATAATTTTTATGAAACAAAACATTAATCAAAGGAAAATTAAAATTATTTCAGAAATTCATCCACAACATTTGGGTTCTTTAGATGAAGCTAAAAGAATGATTTTATATTCAAAATTAGGAGGAGCTGATTTTGTGAAGGTTCAATTATATGACTCAAAAATATTATTTAATGATAATAAAAGAAGTTATATACAGCTCTCAAAAAAAGAATTTTTTCAATTAAATGATTACTCAAAACAAATTGGTATACATTTTTTCGCATCTATTTTTGATAGATCAAAAATAGATTGGTGTGAGGAAGCTAATATAAACTTTTATAAAATAGCAAGTAGAACGGTAAAAGATAAAAAACTTTGTAAAGAAATAATTGGTTTGAAAAAAAAAGTATTTATTTCACTTGGTATGCACAAGAATTTAAAATCACTGCCTTACAGCGGAAAGAATATTACCTATTTTTATTGTGTTTCTAAGTATCCCACTCAATTAAATGAATTAAAAATGCCAAACTTTGAAAACTCAAAAATTAAAGGGTATAGCGATCATACTATTGGTACAGCAGCATGTATATATGCTGTTTCTAGAGGTGCAGAATATATCGAAAAACATTTTTCATGTAATAAATCACTAAACGTAGATACCCAATTAGCTCACATATGCAGTATGGATTATAATGATTTATCTGAAATAAGAAGAAATGTTGACTCAATAACCCTTATTAAAAGTATTAAATAACTTATTGAAATGAAAAATAGGTGTATTTGTTGTAACAAACAAAATTATAAAATTGTATGGGATGATAAAATCAGAATTGGAAAAAATTCTTTTTCGAAAAAAAATATAAAGATTATTTTCTGTAGTAATTGTTACCTTGTAAGTTTGAAAAATAGAAAAAAAAAACTTGAAAATTCTTTCATTGCAAGAAATTTATATAATAACGATAACTCTGTAAAAGAATTCATTAAATTTCATAAACCTAGGGAAATTAAAAAGATTAAATATATAGAAAAATTTTTTAATTTTAAGAATAAAAAAGTTTTAGAGTCTAATTGTGGGTCTGGAATACTAATTGATTATTTGAAAAGAAAATCATCAGAAACGGCAGGCTTAGATAATAAATTTTACCAAAATTATGTAAAAAAAAATGGTCATTATTTTTTTTCATCTCTGAACGATATAATTAGAGAAAAAAAAAAATTTGATGTAATATTATCTCTATCTGAACTTGAACATAAATATAATCCTATTTTGTTCTTAAAAAAGATCCAAAAAATATTGAATAAAAATGGATCTTTAATTATTAGAATACCAAATTATTTCAATATATATATGTTTCTCTTGGGATACGATTTTTTAAGATTTGATTATAGGAGTAGTCATAATTATTACTTTTCTGAAAAAAATTTGGATTTATTGTTTTTAAAAACTAATTTTAAGATTATAAAAAAAATAGGGATGAATGAGTATAGTTTTAATCATCTATTAACATACCTTAAGACAAGAAAAAGAGTTTCTTCAAACAAAGTAATAAGTTTTTTTAATAGTAAGCATGATGATTATTTTATTTCAAATATTGAAAAAAACATGATTTCAACAAGTTTACTTTATATACTATCAAAATAATGAAATTTAAAAGATTATCAGATATAGATAATTATATTAAACTAGGCAAAATATTATTTCCAATTTGTAGAATCCTCACTGGTAATGGAAACAGACAAACTTTAAGAATTTTAAAAAAAAGGATTAATAACTTAAAAATTTTAGAGATCCCTTCAGGAAAAAAAATTTATGATTGGGAGATACCACCTGAATGGAATATTGATGATGCATATGTTTTAGATGGAGAGGGTAAGAAGATCATTGATTTCAAAGATAGTAATTTACATATTATTAATTATTCTTCCCCAATTTCAAAGAGAATAAAATTTAAAGATTTAAAAAAAAATTTACACTTTTTAAAGAATCAACCAAATTATATTCCTTATATTACCTCATACTATAAAAGAAAATGGGGTTTTTGTTTAAGCTATAATCATTTTAAAAAATTAGAAAAAAATTATAGACCAGATTCAGTATTTAAAGCTAAAATCAAATCTTCTTTTAAAAAGAAAGGAAGTCTATCAATTGGTGAAGCTATAGTTAAAGGTAAGTCGAAGAAAGAAATTTTAATTTCAACGTATATATGCCATCCCTCTACATGTAATGATAATTTGTCAGGAATACTACTTACAACATTACTTTATGAACATTTTAAAAAGCACTCATGTAAATATACATTAAGATTTGTTTTTTTACCTGAGATTATTGGCTCTATTAGCTATATAAACAAAAGGTTAAAAGTTTTAAAAAAAAATGTAATAGCTGGTTATAATCTAACCTGTGTAGGAGATGAGGGAAATTTTTCTTTTATTCCATCAAAAAAAAATGATTCGTTGACAAACCAAAGCGCACTAAAAGTTTTCAAAGAAAACAGATTAAAAATTAAAAAGTACAATTTTAATGATTTTAGATCAGATGAAGGAAATTATAATTCGCATGGTATTGATCTTGAAGTTGCAACTTTTTGTAGATCTAAATATGCTGAATTTAAAGAATACCATACATCAGCAGACGACTTTAAAGTTTTAACCAAAAATGGCCTTTACAAAAGCTATATTGTAATGGTCAAAATTATTAATAAGATCTCAAATTTAATTCTGCCAGAATGTAAAGTTCTTTGTGAACCACAACTAGGTAAAAGAGGATTACATCCTTTGCTAGGAACAAAAGATAAAAAAACTGAGGTAAAAAAATTTATAAATTTTTTACAATATTCAAATGGCACAAACGAAATTTCTGATATATCAAAATTAATTAAAGTTGATATCAAAGAATGTAAAAAGATTTACAAAATTCTAAAGAGTAAAAAATTGGTTTGATATCAAAAATATGAATAAGAAATATTTTCAAAAATATGATCAATGTATCTATTGTAAATCGAAGAAACTTTTAAAAGAAAAAAGACAATTTCATGTAAATAACTTTTATGTTCAAGCAATCAAGTCAGATTTAAAGATAAGTCAAAGAGACTTAAAAAAAATAGTTGTTTATAGATGCATGAACTGCCAAATTTTACAAAACAATCCGTGGTTTACTGAACGAATTTCAAGAAAAATTTATTCAAATATTTATGGTCAACATAATAGAAATTGGTCAAATATTTTGAATTTTATTAACAAGGGTAAAACTCCGAACCATGGAAATTTGTATAAAATTCTTAATAAGTATCTTAAAATAAAAAGTTATGCTGAGTATAATACCCCATTTATGGGTTTATTAATTGATTTTTTTAAAAACGAGCACCGAATTAATAAAAAATTTTATAGGCTTTTATCAAATAATATTTTCGGTTATTTCAATTCAAGGCAAGTTGCAGGAAAAACTCAAAACTTTCAAAAAAAATCTTTTAATGATTCAATTAGATACTATTCAAATATTTCTAAATTAAAGAAACAAAATTTGATTAAAAATAAAAAAATTGAAAAGTTCCTATTTATAGATAATTCAAACTTAAGCTGGGGTCAGAACGATAACTACAATTCTGTTAATAGCAAAAGTTTCGCATCTGAATTTTTAGATCTTGAAATTCTTGATAATTATAAAAATTATAAAAAATATAAAATAGATTTATTTGGTATCTTTCACACTTTAGACCATACGTTTGAGCCAAAAAAAATCCTCGATTTTGCTTTAAATATGAGTAAAAATGTTGTTATTTATTGTCATGCTGACAAAACTGTTAATAAGCAACATTTATTTAGTATAACAAAAAATTTTTTAAAATATCTTAATAAAAAAAAAATCTTCACTTTTGATCTAACTAATAGAATTGAAAAAACATATAAATCAAAAGAATTGTATTTTATATGTTCAAAGAAAAAGAAAGAAATAGAAAAATTTATAAAATCTTTTGAGAACTAAATTGAAAAATAATAAACTAAAAAAAAAAATAACTTTTTTTTATTCAGATCATATTGAAAAAAATACTTGGCTTAATCTAAAAAAAAGATTTGAGATGAATGGTTATAAAACAAACTTTTCAAAAGATTTAAAAAAAAAAGTAGAAATAGGTTTTTATAACCATGATCAGAATATAGAAAATAATGCAAAGTTATCAATTGTTTCATTGCATGGAATTGATCAAGGTAGATTTAATTGGCCCAATGCTTGGAAAAAAACAAGATGGGATATTTATGATATTGGATTACTTCCTGGAAAAAAATGGGTAAAAAATTGGATAAGTTCTTCTGATGATATTAGGGCAAATCCGAGACAAGGTGTTTTTGAAGTGGGTTGGCCTAAATCAGATGATATAGGCTCTCAAATTTTTAAAGACAAGGTAAAAAAGATTAAAGAAAAATTAAATCCTCAAAAAAAAACAATATTATATGCTCCTTCTTTTGAAACAGATGACAAGCAATTAGATATACTTAATTTAGCCAAAAAGTTAAAGTTAAACCTTATTATTAAACATTGGGCATCTAAAGATTACAAAATTTATTCTGATATATTTAAAAACACTGTGAAAATGAATAAAATTTCAAAAAAAGAATACAAAGATACATTCATCTTTCCACCAAAATCAAACATTTTTCTTTATCTGGCCTGTGCAGATATATTAATAACAGATGAGTCAAGTGTTATGTATGAAGCAATGTTATTTAATGTTCCAACAATTATTCCAAATAGTTGGCATATGAGAATAAACAATTCTAATAAACCTAGAAAGATTATACCTTCAGCAGACTCATACTTAAGTTGTAATTTAGAAGATTTACCAAAAAATGTCTCATATGTTTTGAAGAATAAAAATAAAATCAGAAAGATAATTAAAAAGCAAAAATTTTTTCATTTTTCTTATATTAAAAAATCATCAAATAGAATTTTTGATTTATTAGATAAAATAATATCTGGTAAAAATTTTAAAAAAGGAATAGTGAAAAAAGAATTTGAAAAAAATTTTTTTAAAAGATTTTATAATAAAATAAAATGATAAAAAAAATAAATGTAATTTTAGATAGCAAACAAAAGTCAAGGATAATATTATTTATACTTAGCTCAATACCTTTAATATTTTTAGAAACGATTTCAATAAGTTCACTGCCGATCTATTTGATAACAATATTAAATCCTTCAAAAATATTCGAATATATAGATTACCAAAATTTAGAAAATATAATTTTAAATATGTCGCTTACCGAGAGATCTATGTATGGATTGGTGATTATTTTCTTTATTTTTTTAACTAAGGCTATTTATCACCTTTTGTACAATTATCTAGAATTTAATACTAAAAAAAAAATCAATCTTGAACATTCTAATAGAATGTATTCTTATTATCTGAATGAAAGTTATTTATTCCATATTCAAAATAACCCTTCGAAATTAATACAAAATATTGCTGATGTACAAAGATCAACATCTGTAATTTTTAGCATTTTTAATATTTTTAAAGAATTGACTTTAATTTTTTGCATTATTGGGATTTTAGCATTTAGTGAACCTAAAATATTATTAATAATATTATTAATTTTTAGTTTACCTATAATTTTTTTTCTTACATATTTTAAGAAAACCTTAAAACAAAAGGGAGAAATTGCCAAAAAATCAAGAATATCAATACTTAAAAATTTACAGGAAAGTTTTTCATTAATTAAATTTATCAAAATTATTGGTAATCAAGAATATATTAAAAAAAATTTTGAATTACAAAATTTTAGGTCTTTGCATCAAGAAACCATTGTTGCAATAATAGGAAGAACTCCAAGAATAATCCTTGAACTAGTAACTGTTTTGTCGATTTCTTTGATTATTTTATTCCTTTTTCGAAGCGGACAATCCTTTGAGTCAATGATACCTTTGCTTACATTGTTAGTTGTGTCTCTTGTAAGGTTTATTCCATCAGTGGGTATTATCTTAGTTGATATAAATCAGTATAAATTTCATCACGTTTCATTATCAAATATTTATAATATTTTTAGATTACAAGATAAAAAAATCAAAGATAAAAAATTAAGCAACCCTGACGAAAAAATTAATAAAGAAATTTTTTTAAAAAAAGATATTCAATTTTTTGATGTTGATTTTTCTTATCCAAATTCCAAAAAATCTAGTCTAAAAAATTTAAATTTTGTGATAAAAAAAAGTAGTAAGACAGGGATCAAAGGACCAACTGGATCTGGAAAGTCTACCCTAATAGCATTATTGTTAGGATTATTAAAACCAAACAGGGGTGAAATTAGGGTCGATAACAAAGATATTCATAACAATCTTAGAGGCTGGCAAAAAGGAATTGGATATGTTCCCCAAACAATCCATTTATTGGATGACACTCTAAAAAAAAATATTTGTTTTGGAATTAGTGATGATAAAATCGATAATTTAAAATTAGAAAAAGTTATTCAAATTTCCGGTATTGATGAATTTATAAATAATCAGCCTTATAAGTTAAATACTATTATTGGTCATAATGGTGCTCGAATATCAGGAGGGCAATTGCAAAGAATTGGAATTGCAAGAGCCCTTTATTTAGATCCTAAAATACTAATTTTGGATGAACCTACTAGCTCTTTAGATGAAATTACTGAAGAAAATATTATTAAAAGAATATTATCTTTAAAAGAATTAACTGTTATTTTAATTTCACACAATCCTAAGATTATTGAAAAATGTGATAGCGTTTTAGTTTTGAAAGATCAGACAGTCATTTGTAATAAAATATAATTATACTTTTAATTTTATGGTCAAAAAAATATATATAGAATTAATTGGAATGCCAGCAAGTGGTAAATCTTATTATTTAAAAAAAATAAAAGAAAATCTAAAAAAAGAAAAAGTAAAATCTAACAATTTCGATGAACTTAACAGGATATCAAAAATTTTTTTTTTAATTTTATTCATCATAAAATATCCAATATATTCAATTAAGGTCATTTATATTTTTCTTAACTTAGATTTTGAAGATTGGAAAACTAAACGTCATCTTTATTTTTTTTTAAATGAAGCGCCATTAAGAATTTATAATCAATTTAACAAAAAAATTATTATTAATTCAGAAGGATTTAAATACCGATCAGTATATTATATAAATTCTTTAAGAAATGAACTAAGTAAAAAATTTGTTAAAAAATTTATTCTTTCTTCACCTAAAGTAAATTTACTAATATTAGTAAAATCTAGTAAAAATTTAATTATCAAAAGAAGTAAAAAAAGAAAATATGGCTATAAATATACAAGTCAAGATTTTAAGTTATATTCAAAAAATGAAAAAGTTATTAGACAAATCTGTAAGGAATCTAGAAAAAATTCTATTGTTTTGCAAATATCTAAGAAGAGTGAAAAAAAAGACTTAAAAAAAATTTTAAATATAATAAATAGGATATCTTAATTAACTTATAATGAAAAAACACAAAAAAATACTTGTTGATATGTCAGCATCAATTATTCACCATGGACACATAAGACTGTTAAAAAAAGCAAGTAAATTTGGAGAGGTAATAGTAGGATTGACAACAGATAAAGATTTAAAGAAATTTAAGAAAATAAATCCTGAAATTAAATTTAAAAATAGAGAAGAAATATTAAGATCTATAAAATATGTCAAAAAAGTTATACCATCATCTTTTATTATTAATGAAAAATTTCTTATTAAACACAACATAGATCTAGTGGTAAATGGCAGCGATTATAAGAATAGGAAATTTAGGATTAAATCAATTTATTTTGGTAGAACAAAAAATATTAGTAGTTCAAAAATAAGAAAAATAGCTGCAAAAAATTATGAAAAAAATAAAAAATAAAAAAGTTTATATCGGTTTATCCATTGATATTTTGCATCACGGTCATATCAATTTGATTAATGAAGCACAAAAATATGGTGACTTAATTGTTGGATTATACACTGATAGAGCTATTGTTCAAAAAAAAAGACTCCCATTAATATCTTATGAAAACAGAAAAAAAATTTTAAAAAATATTAATGGAATTAAAAAAATTGTTCCTCAAAAGGATTGGGAATATTGCAATAATCTAAAAAAAATTAACCCAGATTTCATGGTTCATGGTGATGATTGGAAGTTAAATGAGAAAAATTTAAGATCAAAAACTATTAAAACATTAAAAAAAATTAATGCAAAATTAATCGAAATTCCCTACACAAAAAATATATCTAGTTCAGCATTAAGTGAAAGAATGTTTTCACAAAATATGCTTCCTTCAAATAGGATGTCCTCTTTAAGAAGAATGATTGAATCTGGAAAATTTTGTAGAATTATTGAAACTCACAGCCCTTTGTCCGCATTGATTGCAGAAAACACTTTTTTACTAAACAAAGACGGTAGTAAAAATGAATTTGATGGTTTCTGGTCAAGCTCTTTGACAGATTCCACTTTAAAGGGAAAACCTGATATCGAAGTTCTTGGTATTAATCAAAGATTATCAAATATAAATGAAATTTTTGATATTACGTCAAAACCTTTAATTATGGATGTGGATACAGGTGGAAAATTGGAACATTTTGAAATTAATGTAAAAACAATTCAAAAGGCCGGAATATCCGCCCTCATAGTTGAAGATAAGAAAGGATTGAAAAAAAATTCGTTGTTCGGATTAGATGTTAAACAAGAACAAGATAGCATTAAATCTTTTTCAAAAAAAATTAAGGTTGGGAAAAAAGTAAGTAATTCTGACTTTATGATTATAGCGAGAATTGAAAGTTTAATTTTAAATAAAACAGTTTCAGATGCCTTTAAAAGAGCTGAAGCTTATGTCTCTGCAGGTGCTGATGGTATAATGATACATAGTAAGCAAAAAACACCAAAAGAAATTTTTAAATTCTCAAAAATTTTTAAAAAAAATTTCCCAACCATTCCTTTGGTTGCAGTTCCATCAAGTTATAACAAAGTAACTGAAAAACAACTTATTGATAACGGTTTTAATGTTGTGATATATGCTAATCATCTACTAAGAGCATCTTATCCAGCAATGAAAAAGACAATTACAAGTATTCTTAAAAATAAACGCTCTTATGAAATCGATAATGAACTTATGAGTATTAAGAATATTTTAGAACTAATTCCTGGTACAAAATAGTTGAATGATTAAGATAGATGAAATTACCAAAGTATTTAGAAAAAATGATATTGAATTTATTTCAGGAGTTCCAGACTCTATTTTTAAAGATCTTTGTTTAGAATTCGAAAAAAGTTTTAAAAGAAAACATATCGTAGCTGCCAATGAGGGATCATCTATTGGTTTAGCAATTGGATATCACTTAGTATCAAATAAAATACCTATTGTTTATCTTCAAAATTCAGGACTTGGTAATATCATCAATCCAATAGCATCCTTAGCAAGTAGCAAAGTCTACAAAATACCAATGATACTAATAATTGGATGGAGAGGAGAGATTAAAAGAAACAAACAATTAAGCGATGAGCCTCAACATAAAGACCAAGGTATGATAACAACATCAATGCTAAAAACAATAAATATCAAATATAAAATATTAAATAAAAAAACGAATTTTAAATATATTTTTTCCTCTTTAAAAAGAGAAGCAATAAAATCATCTAAACCAGTAGCATTACTTGTTAGAAAAAATGTTTTTAACAATTCAATTCATGATAAAAAAAAATTTCTGAAAAAAAATAAAAAATTTTTTTCAAGGGAAGAAGCTTTGATAGCACTTATGAGAAAAATACCAAAAAAAATTCCAAAAATATCCACAACTGGAATGCTTTCAAGGGAATTGAATGAATTTAATTTGATAAATAATGTAGAAAAAAATACTTTTATGTGTGTTGGTGGCATGGGACATGCAATTTCAATTGCAGCGGGCATTGCATCAAAAAAAAAAGGAAAAGTATTATGTCTTGATGGTGATGGAGCAATCACTATGCACTTAGGTGCATTATCAACAAGTGCGAAAATGAATAATATTATTCATGTTGTTTTTAATAATGATTCTCATGACTCTGTAGGAGGTCAGAAAACAGCATCAAGTGGTGTAGAATATTATAAAATTGCTAAACAATTAGGCTATAAATATTCTAAAAGAGTTAATGATAAAAAAGGCCTAGATTTAGCGATTATGAATATTTTGAAAAATAAAAAAAGCTCTTTTTTGGAAATAATCTGTAATAAAGGTAATAGATTTGATTTATCCAGACCAAAAAAAAATATGTTAATTTATAAAAAAATATTTCAAAAATTTTTAAAATATGAAGCTAAATAAAAAAAAATTAGATCAATTCGTTGAATATAAAAATTCAAAAAAAAAATTACTAACACCAGGTCCAGCAAGTTTATTAGTTGAAAATTTAATGGGAATAGAACCTTGTTTTGGTAGAGGAGACTTGAACTACGACAAAGTTGAAAACAAAGTTCTGAATATTTTAAAAAAAATTTCAGGACACAAAAATATAGTTAGATTGCAAGGTGCGGCAAGTCTGGCGTTAGAGGTAATGATACTAAATTTCTTAAAAGGAAATATATTGGTAATCAAAACAGGTGTATATTCTGATAGAATTTATCAAATGTGCAGGTTTGCAAAAAAGCAGTTCAAGAAAATTGAGGAAGTTGAATATATAGATTGGAAAAAAATAGATAATTATAAAAAAAAAACTGATTGGGTATTAGCATGTTATGTTGAAACTAGTATTGGTTTAAGATTACAAATTAAAGAATTATATCGTTTAAAAAAAAGACTTAGATCAAATTTAGCGCTTGACGCCACAGCATCTATCGGACTTGAAAAAAATCATAGCTATGCTGATGTAATTGGTTATAGCTCATGTAAGGGATTATTCGGTCTTACTGGAGCAAGTTTTGTATCTTATAATATCAAACCTAAAAACGAAATTAAAAGTTTTAATTTAAATATTAAAAATCATGAAAACAAAAAAATGACAGGCCCTTACCACACAATATGTTCATTACTTAATGTTCTTAAGAATCATAACGAATTTAGAAAAAGTGTAATGATAAATAAAAAAAAGATTATGAAGGATATGGCAAAAAATCTTGTTTTTGAAAAAAAATATCAACCACTTATATGTACACAACTTAATAAAAAAATTTCATCTAAAAATAAAAAGATTATTTTTTACAAACCTAGGATTGATATCGAGGGTTCAATAGTCTGTCATCTTGGTGAGATACATCTAAAAGGTAAAGCAAAAGGCTCGATATTAGATGATTTATTAATTGAATAATCGAGATAATTTATTTTAAAAATTTAAACTAAGAAATTTTCTGAAAGAGTTTTATTTGATTAGATAATCTTAAAATTCAAAATAATATACTGTAGATTTTATTTATTCTCTTTTTCATTGATTTTTAAATTTATTAAATTTGTCATTTTTGCTAACATTTGTTTTTTATTTAACTTGTCACTTCGTATAATTATAGCATCCTTAACCTTCTTTAATGGGCTATGCTTTCTATTTTTATCTAACCTTGTTCTTAAAATGAGTGATTTTTTAACATCGTTTATAGGAATACTTTTTTTCAGATCTAGCCACCTTCTGTAACTTGCAACATCAATTTTACATTTAAAGTAAAATGCCAAATCATATTTGGGTTTTTTACTTAATATTTTGCTCGCAATATCTCTTCCTTCTAAACAAATACGATTATTTTTTTTTATAATATCTTTTTGTATTTTATTGATTATAGAGCGCACCTCTTTTTTTTGTGCTAAATAACCCACATGTTTACTTATTTTTTGAGAATGCAAATTTAATGATGCAATTTTCTTATAGGTTGTTTTTGCAAAACTTTTTTTTAAAAAAGGACCAATTTTTTTTGGTTTTCTCTCAATTATTAATTTACTTGCATATCGATAAAAAAGACCTGAATTAATTAATAAAAGTTTAAATTTTTTTGATATAAGTTTAGCGCCTGTGCTTTTTCCACTAGCTGCCTCGCCATCACAAGCAATAATTAAATTTTTTTTCATTAGTTACTCACTATAGATATTCCTTTTTAAGAGCTTTACTTTAGTATCGGTAGCACAACTTATTGCTAATCTCACAGCATTTACACTATCAATCTCATTAGATAAATATTTTTTGCATGTCTTTGGTACTTTGATAAGGTTAAAAATCTTATGTTTATCAATAATATTCTCATTATTCATTTTAATTCCATGATCAGCTTGAAATATAACTATTGCTGTTGGATCATATGAATTAATAAAGTTAATAAACTCTTTAATCTTTTTTAACGCGCATAGATAGTTTTGATTATAGTTTGAAGCGACTAGTTTAACATCTTTTTCATTTGTATGATTTTTTTTTCCACAATCTTTTGTAAATATAAAAGGATCTGTTGGTAATAAATTATGAATTAAAAAAAAGTAAGAGTTATTTGGATCTTTAAAACTATCGATATTTTCAATAAAATCACTTAAAACCTCATTTTTAGAGTTTAAATCAGAAAATTTATTTGTTTTTATTACATTTCTATCTGGAAGATTAACTCTGAAATTTAATTTAGTTCTTAAAAAACTGTAAGTATTTAGCGCTGGAGTATTTATAAGAAAAGATTTTAAAATATAAAAATTAATTAAAAATTTTTTATTTTTAATTGTTTTATTTTTGTTTTTATAACATAAATCTGGGTTAACAAATCTACAATCTAATTTATATCCCACCCATTTAAAAGAATAGTTAATCTTATATAAATTATTAATTAAATTTGGATATTTTTTAATTTCAAAATTATTTTTACTTAAAACTGATGGATAAAGCATACTTTGATATTTAATACTTGTTTTATTTAAATGAGTAATATCTAAAAAATTTAAATTTAAAATAGAACCAATAGTGTGATGTGTATCTCTGAATGTTGAAAAACTATTCTCTATATATTTAAAATTTGTATTTTTAAAAAAAACTTTTGTTTTATTGATATTTTTTTTTATTTCATCTGTAAAAATTTCATTTTTTTTTAAAAATTTTTGGTATTGTTCGAGTGAAGACATACCATCCATTATTATAAAATAGATATTTTTGTTTGATTTGTTCTTTTTTATTTTATCAACTTCTTTAAGTGTAAAATAATTTTCTTGATTTAAAGAAAAGTTATCATTTTTTTCTTGAAAAAAATAATTTTTATTTATCAAAAAAATAATTGATATAATAATTATTACAAATTGAATAATCATAAAATACGAAAAAAATTTTAGAAAAATAGAATTTTTATAATTTTTTTTTAAAAAAAAGAAAAAAAATAAGATGATTAAAACTAACAAAATAAATGCACTTAAAGATTGTAAAAAAAAATATTTCCGTTCATAATTGTTAAAGAATGAAAATAAACTTCTAAAAAACTCAAACTTAAATAATATCCAAAAAGAGAAAGAGAGTAGTAAACTTATAATTTCAGTTTTTATTGTATTTTTGGTAAAATAATAATATGAAAAAATAATTATATAAAAAATGGAACTTAAGATTAAAAAATAGATTGATAATTGTTTATAGACAATAAAATCTATTTTATGAAAATTAATATTAATAAATTCTAAAAAAGGAATTACTAAAATTATTGAAGCTAAAATGATTTGTTTTGATAGGTCACTTTTTAGAAATTTAATCATACTATCCAATTTGATTAGATCTATAACTTAATTTAAAATATGTTTACAATTAAATTAAAGTGACATAAATATAATAAATCTTTTTTGCATGAAAAAACTTTATTTATCAGGCTTTTTTTATTTTATTTTTACAGTAAACGCTTACGCTTATTTAGATCCAGGAACGGGAAGTATCATATTATCTGCGATTATAGCCGGCTTAGTTACAATTAAAACTTATTGGAAAATATTAATAGGAAAGATTAAAAATTTTTTTAACAAAAAAAAAAAAGAAAATTGATTTTATTTAATCTCATTAAAGATTTAAAAAATTTTATTTTTTATAAAAAAACTGAGAAAAATTATGCAATAGGTTTTTTTTGTGAAAACGAATTTATCTTTAATTATCTTGAACCGTATATACAGAATAAAGTTAAAAAAAATAAAGTTATAATAATTTCATTTGAAAATATTAATCTAAATAACAATGATAATATTGAGCTGTTTATATTTAAGACCAATTTTGTAAGAGAATTAATTTTTTTAACTCTGAAACTTAAATTTTTATATTCATCAACTCCAGATTTAAACAACACAATCTTTAAAAGAAGTAAATTTTCAAATTGCAAATATATATATCTTCAACATTCACCTGTAAGCTTAAATTTAATTTATCGAGAAAATGCTTTTGATTCATTTGATGCCGTACAAGTTATAAGCAATTATCAGTTTAATGAAATGAATGAAATAAAAAAGATTAATTCCTTAAAATTAAAAATTTTTAAATCCAGATATCTTTTTATTGAAAAACAGAAGAAAAATAAAATTAAAGATAAAAAAATTGATGTTTTGATTGCTCCATCATGGAATACTCAATTTTATAAATTAAAATGTCATCAAATTTTACAAAAATTTTTTTTAGAGAAAAAAATTAGTTTTAGATTAAGACCTCATCCAATGTCTTATTTGAAAAATGAAATTTCTAAAGATAAGATTTTAGATGATGGTTTTATACTTGATGAGACAAAATACATTAATTTTTTAAAGTATGAAAATCTCATTTCTGACTGGTCAGGTATATTTATTGAATATTCTTTAATTACTAAAAAAAAAGCTTATTTAATCAATACGCCAAAAAAATTAAATAATCAAAAATATGAAAAATATAAAAATAAACCTATTGAAATTTTTTTAAGACATAAGCTAAGTAAAACCTATGAAATTGAAAAAATACCAAAACTTATTGAACAAATAATACTTACAAAATCTTCAAATCACAACGATTTTGAAAATAATGAATTTAAGAAAATAATTGAAGAAATTTTTTTTTAAAATTTTAGATTAAGCTTTTTTTACTTAATTTATTTGAAATAATTTTAGACATTAGATTGGTAGGTATTTCCTTTTTTTTTTTTATTAAATTTCGTATCAAGGTACCACTAATCTTTATTTTACAATTTCTCTTATAACAGTTACAATTATTTACAATCTTTGATACTTTCTTACAAAAGTAAGGTTCTTTTTTAGTAATAATTTTTATCCTTAATTTATTTTCAATTTTTTTACAGAATTTTTGTGAGTCATAGATTCCATAAAAGTTATTTATACCAGCGTGATCTCTCCCTATCCAAAAATATTTACATCCATAATTTCTTCTTACCAAGGCATGTAAAGCTGCCTCTCTTGGTCCCCCATATCTTGGATAAGAGTAAAAAGGAAAGACAAAAACATTCTTATTTCTGTATAATTTTTTTGTTAATTTGTTTAATTTCATAATTATTTTATCTTTATATTCACCAGTTTTATATTGACCAATCATTGGTTGAATTAATAATCCACCAAATTTTTTTATTAAAAATTTATGTATCCATTGATGTGCTAGGTGAGGAACATTTCTAGTGTGAAACCCTGCAATTTTTAAATTTTTAATTTTCTTTGATAAATAATCTGGAGTTATAAATAAATTTTTATTAATCTTTTTTCTAAAAACTTTAAGAATTTTAAAATTTATAAATTTGTAATTTTCCTTTTCAAATTTTTTATAATAGGGGTGGTTTTTAAACCTTTTTCCAAATATTTTTTTTCCAAAATACTTCTTATTTATAGAATAAAAGCTTAACTTATTGATAGTACCTATTTTTTGATTTTGATAAATTAAATCTAATTGATTACAGTTTTTAATTTTAAAATAATTTTTTTTAGTTAGGCCGAAAAAAATAGGAAAGGGAAAAAATTTATTTTTATATTCACATTTTTTTAATATCTTTACAAATTGTTCTTTATTAACAAAGGTTTTTAAAGGATAAAAAACTTTATATTTAATGTTTAATAAATCAGAAAATTGATTTTGATTAATTATAAGTTTTGACATCTAAAAAATTAAATTCGTTTAATTAATTTTTAATAATGTTGAATAATTGCTTTTAAATGTTATATCACCAAATCATGCAAACAAATATAGCTATTATAGGATTTGGTGTTATTGGAACAGAGGTATTATCAAAAATTAGTGAAAGATATAAAAATAAACAAAAAAAAAAATTAAACATAGTAATAGTTGAAAAAAATTTAAGAAATATTCCTGGCGGGGAGGCTTATAGTGAATATCAGTCGAAATTTGGTTTTTTCAATAATCCATTAAGAATTTCAAACCCTGAATTTGTTAAATGGCTCAAAGAAAAAGAAAATATAAAAAAATTATGTAATATTGCTTTAAATAAAAAATATAATCTTAAAGATTGGTTAAAATTAAATGATTTTTTTTGTAAAAAAAAGATAAAAAAATTTGATGAATTGTATGTACCTCGATTTTTTTATTCTATATTTCTTCACGAAAAAATTTTTCAATCGTTAAATAATAAGAAAAAAAATATAAAAATTACTTTTTTAAATGGAGAGATAAGTAAAATAGAAAATGGAAATATAATATCTTGTACTTTAAGAAATAGCGCAAATAAATATTCATATTTTTTTAAAGATAAAAAAATAATTTTTAAAAAAAACGATTTAAAAATAAAATCTTTTAAATCAGAAAATATTATTCTTGGCACTGGTGTTCTACCCCCTCAAGAAATTAAAGCCAAAAAAAAAATTTTAAACAAAGACTATATTAACGACTTTTATGGTTCTAGAGGGACATTTAATTTAATAAATAGAATAAATAACAAACTTAAAAATAAAAAAAAAATCAAAATAATTTTTATTGGAAATAAAGCTGGTCTTCTTGAAGCGATGCCAGAACTACAAAAATTGACACTAAAATTTAAAAAAAAGATTAAGATAATATGCATATCTCCCAGTTACATTACTCTTGAAAAGGCTGAATTATCAAAAAATTACAAAAATTTAAAATTATTTTCTTCAAAAGATTTTAAAAATAAAAATGTAAAAAAAGCCTACGATTTATATGATTATATTGTAAGAGAATTTAGGATCGGAGTCAGTAAAGGTTTCAACAAATATGATGTTTGGACTAAAATACTTAAGGAGCGTGTGATAAATAAGATGTATAATTCTTTATCTGGTAAAGAAAAAAAAAATTATAATGGAAATGTTTTTACAAAAATAAGAAATATAACTAGATACACATACCCCTATACTGTAAACGCTAAAGAAAAATTAGAGGCTAATAAAATTTTGAAATTTATTATTGGTCGGGTTTTAAAGATAGATGAAGAAAGAAAAAAATTATTTGTTACAAGCACAAAAAATCAAAAAATTTTTGGAGATATTGTGATAAATGTATCTGGCCCAACTAATTTACAAAAAAAAAATATCAATTTGAAATATCTAGAATCATTAAAACAAATAAGTAAAAATTATAATAATCGAGGTTTTTTTACCAACAGTTCATTCATGGTAAAAAGTAATATTTATATTCCTGGCACTTTATCTATCAATTTCAATCCTAATAGACTTACGATAATTAGGGCTATTACTAGAAATGCACATAAAGTTGCCATCAATCTTTCTAAAAAATATAATCAAAAAAAAATTATGATTAAAGATCAATTATCGTGGGAGGAATTTCTTAAAAATTCACCGAAAAATAAAAAGATAAATAAAATCGAACCTTTTAATAGGTTGATAGCTCACTCTAAAAATTTTTTTATAATTTCAGGATATGGTGCGTTTACTAAAGGATATCTGGTACTAATAACAAAAGATTATCTTCCATCTTTTGGTCTTATGGAAAGTAAAGATTTATATGAACTCAATTTTATTATTAAAATTTGTCAAAAATCAATTGAGGATGAGTATAATAGAAAAACTGTTATGTTTGAGCATGGAATGTGTGCTTGCGTGGGAGGACTAGATCGTGCCCATTTACATCTTATGAGCATAAGTGTAAATTCAGATAACAACTCTCTTAAGACTGCGATTGAAAGGTCTTTATTCAATAGAAAATCTGGTATCAAATCTATTTCTTTAAAAGGACATAAGTTACAAAATATTCATGATATCAACCAATTATATGATGAAGCCATCAAGGATGAGAAAAATTATCAAATTGAAGGAAAACTTTTAAAACTTAAAGATATAAAAAATCTCAAGAATGAAGATTGGCCAATTATTACGTATAATCATATTTCTAAAGGAGGTCATTACGTATTTTTTAGGAGTGATAATGACGACTCATCATTTTTGACTACGAATAATTTCCAAACTCAATTAGGTAGAGAGATAGTCTACAACAATGAACTAGAAGTAGATGAAAATTTCAAAAAAGAAATGGTTAAACTAAATAAGAATGAATTTGTAAACACTTGGCAGTGGCAAAATTTTATGTTTGAAGAAAATATTATTGAAACAATTGAAAAAAGTAAAAAAAAATCTAAAGAATTTTGAAAATTTATATAATGACAAATATAAAGAATTTGAATTAAAAGTTTTGTAATTAAAAATTAAAAGATAATGAAAGTATTACATATTAATGGAACAGATGAAGGAGGAACATATAATTTGCTATTTGATATACACAAGTCTTTGATTAAAAAAAAAATTAAAACAAAGATTTATCTTCCACAAAAAAAAAGATTTTCAAATTTTTTTTATCAAGAAAATAGTTTTTTTTATATCCATTTTTATGTTATTAATTTTTTAAAAAAAATTATAAAAAAATTTTTTTTAAAAACCAAACCTTATTCAACAGTTACACTGAGTTTATTTAATTCATTTGGATTAAAAAAAATGATAAAAAAAATTAAACCAGATATAATTCATTTACATTGGTTGGGAAATGAATTTGTATCTCTCAAAGATGTCATTAATCTAAGAATTCCGATTGTATGGACAATGCATGATTTATGGCTTGTAAATCCTTATTATCATTATGAAAATAAACAAAACAATAGTTTTTACAGTAAAATTCTAACTAACTATTTGCTGGATAAAATTAAAATAATTTTTAACAAAAATATTAAGATTATTCCAACATCAGAGTGGACACAAAAAAAACTAAAAAAAAAGTTTAAGTTGGATAAAAAAAAGTATACATATATTCCCTGTGGTATAGATTTTAAAAAATTTTATCCCACTTCTAAATCTAAATCTAAAAAATTACTTGGTTTAAAAAAAGTATCAGTCATTCTTTTTATAGCTTATGGAATAAATAATCCAAGAAAGGGATTTGATTATTTAAAAAAATCTTTGGAATTTATAAAGTATGATTATCAATTATTAATTGTAGGAGATTCCAAACCTTTAGATTTTAAGGAAAAATATGAATTTATTAATTCACCGAAATCTTTTGAAATGAGAAATTTAATTTTTAACGCTGCAGATTTACTAATAGTTCCAAGTACGCACGAAGCTTTTGGATTAGTATCTATAGAAGCTGCTGCATGTAACACACCATCAGTCGTATTTAATGACACAGGACTTTCAGATCCTATCAAACATAAGGTTAATGGATATGTTGCAAAATATAAGGATATCAGAGATTTAGGTAGGGGAATAAATTGGATTTTAAAGTCAATTAAAGATGAGCCAAAAAAATTTAAAACATGTAGAAAAAAAGCTATTAAAAAATATGACATTGACCGTCTTGCTGATCAATACATTTTAACTTACAAAAAAATATTAACAAAAGATTTTAAATAAAAAAATTATATGAAAAAAGGTTGGCTTAATGTTTGGCAAAAAAAATCTAATTTACCATTTTCAAAAAATTATAAAATTTTGTTTGAGATGAATGGCTGGGATTCAGGAGTTTCTTCTTTTTCATTTAATGATTGGAAAAGATTTATTAATTCCTTTATTGAGAAATTTAAAATAACGGAGTCAAAAAATGTTCTTGAAATCGGTTGTGGTTCGGGAATTTTTTTACTTCCATTTTATAAAAGAAATATTAATTGTTTTGGAACAGATTACTCATCAAAATTTATAAAAAATTGTAAAAAATTGATGACTAAAGGGGTTTTCATTAGATCTGAAGCAAATAATTTGGACAAATTAAAAAAATACAAATTTGATTTTATATTTATTCACTCCGTTTTTCAGTATTTTGATAACATTAGATATGCTAGTGAAGTTTTGAATCAATTAAAAGCAATCAGTAGAAAGGGAACAAAAATTTTTATCTTAGATGTACCGAATATAAAAAAAAAAAGAATTTGGGAAAATGATATGATAAAGAAAATTGGTGTGAATAAATTTAAAAAAAAATATTCGAAATTGAACCATCTTTTTTATTCAAAATCTTTTTTTGAAAAATTTTGTAAAAAAAATAATTTCTCTTTGAATAATATTTCAAAATTTAAACTTAAAAAACAAAGTTCTAAGTATAGATTTAACTTAATGATAAAGGTTTAGAATATTAAAAGACAACTTTATGGAAGTATAAGTATGGATCAAATTAAAGTAGGAATTTTAGGTCTGGGATATGTTGGTTTGCCTATTTTTTTGAGAGTTAAAAAATTTTTTTTTTGTGTAGGATTTGATACTAATCCTACAAGAATTAATCAACTTAAAAGAAATTATGATAGTAATAAAGAATTTAAATCTTTTGATCTAAAATTAACTAATTCAATCTATACCTCAAATTTTAAAGATTTAAAAAAATGTAATTTTTATATTGTTACTGTTCCAACTCCAATATATCCAAACAAAAAGCCAGATCTAAGACCTTTAGACAATGCTTGTAAAATTTTAAAAAAAACAGTTTCCGATAATGATGTAATTTTTTTTGAGTCCACTGTTTATCCAGGATTAACAAAATCGTTAAAAAAGAAGTATTTTAAAGATAAAAATATTTGGTTTGGTTACAGTCCTGAAAGAATAAATCCAGGTGATAAAATAAATACTATCAAAAATATTAAAAAGATTATTTCATTTGAAAATTGTCCAGAAACTATTAAAAATAAAATTACGAGAGTCTATAAATCAATCACACATAATACTGTTTTATCAAAATCTATTGAACATGCAGAAATGTCAAAAGTTATTGAAAATATTCAAAGAGATATAAACATAGCCTTCATGAATGAAATATTTATGTTATGTAAAAAATTAAATTTAGATTTTGTAGAGGTAATTAAACTTGCGAAAACAAAATGGAATTTTCTAAATTTTTCACCAGGGTTAGTGGGTGGGCATTGTTTACCTATAGATCCTTTTTATCTTTACTATTTAGCAAAAAAAAAGAATTATAATGCTCAATTTATACTTGCAGGTCGTAAAGTAAATGATGCTATAAAAAATTTTATAAAAATAGAAATTGAAAAAAAAATTAAACAGAAAAAAATAAAAAAAATATTAATTTTAGGACTAAGTTATAAGGCCAATGTTTCAGACTTAAGAAATTCCCTTTCACTTCAGATATATCTTGAATTAAAGAAAAAGTATAAAAATTTTTTACATGCTTTTGATCCTTTAATAGACCCATCTATTTTGAGGAAATTAAAGATAAAAAAGAAGATAAACAAAATAAAATCGTATGACTTAGTGGTTCCATTGACTGATCACGAAATTTTAAGAAAAAAATTTTCTAAAGATTATAAAAAAAATAAGTCGAGATATTTTGATTTATTTAATTATTTTAGTAAATCTGATAAGAAATTATAATTATTTATTAAAAATTTTTTTTTTATACCAATTAACAAGTGACTCGACACCTTTTTCAACAGGTGTAAAAGTCTTGAATTTAGTAATTTTTTTCATTCTATCATTACATCCGTGTGTCTTAATTACATCTGCTCTTTGAAGCCCCAACTTTTTAATTTTTATTTTTTTTTTATCCAAAAGGTTGTTGATCATTTTAATTACTTTAGTAATTTTAATTGGATTATTACTACATATATTGAGAATATTAAAACCTTTTAGCTTTTTATTTATTAATCTATGAATTATAGAATTAACGTCTTTGATATATGTAAAATCTCTAAAATGTTCCCCTTTATTAAATAAACTAAATTTTTTAAAAGAATTAATATATTTTAACATAAACATATCTGGTCTTCCCCATTCCCCGTACACTGTAAAAAATCTTAATCCACAAATATTCATATTATATAATTGAGAGTATATCTCAGCCATTTCTTCATTATGTTTTTTTGTTAATCCATAAAAATTTTTAGGATTCAATTCATCATTTTCTTTTACAGGAAATTTTTTTTTATCACCGTAAACTGAGCTAGATGAAGCAAAAATAACATTTTTAATTAATTTAAGTCGAGAGTTTTCTAGTATATTAAAAAAACCAACTGAGTTGTTTAACATATATTTTCTTGGATTTTTTATTGAATATCTTACACCAGCCTGAGCTGCCAAATTGATCACAAAATCAAACTTATTTTGGTCAAAAATTTTTTTTACTTTTTCATTGTTTGAAATATTAATCTTTCTGAATTTAAATCTTTTGTTTTTACTTAAAATTTTAAGTCTATCGTACTTTATTTTTATATCGTAGTAATTATCTATGTTATCAATTCCAACAATTTTAAATCCATTTTTTAATAAATAATAGGAAAGATTAAAACCGATAAAGCCACAACAGCCAGTTATTAATATTTTCATGAGTTTTAAATCATTATATGTATAATTTATTAATTATCTTAAAAAAAGAATTAATTTTTTTTATAGATTTAATTTATAGTGATAATTTAATGGAAAAAAAGATTAGATTTAGCATAATTACAGTTGTAAAAAATGATCATCAAAAAATAGAAAAAACTATTAAAAGTGTAATAAGACAATCATTTCAAAATTTTGAATATATTATAATTGATGGAAAATCTAATGATGGAACCATTGAAATTGTAAAGAAATACGAAAAATATATAAATTTTTTTTCGTCTCAAAAAGACAAAAATTTATGGGACGCTCTAAATAAAGGTATTGAAAATTCTAAAGGTGAAATAATTTTTATTCTTAATTCAGGTGATTTAATTTTTAAGAATGCTCTCGAAATTGCAAATAGATATTTTACAAAATTTAATATTGATTTTCTTTTTGGCGCCATAAAAAAAAATAGAATTTTTTACAAATTTGAACCAGAAAAGATAAATTATAGATTTAATATTTATCCTTCCCACTCAGGAAGTTTTTTTATTAGATCAATAAAACAAAGAGAATTAGGTCTATACGATACAAAATTAGATTACTGTTCAGATTATGATTTATTTTTCAGGATGATAAAAAAAAAAAAGTTTTATGGTTTGTCAACAAAAAAGAGTGAATTGATTGGAAAATTTGATATGACAGGAATTTCATCAAAAATTCCATTTTATAAATATTACTTTTATGAGATGAAAGTAAGAAAAAAAAATGGACAAAATCTTTTCTATTTAATTATTTTATACTTTTTAAAGATAATTAATAAATTTAGAAATTATATTATTAATCTAATTAAAAATTGAGTATATTTTATAAATTTTTCTATGCGAAATTTTAAAGACATTATTTTAAAAGAGGATAAATTTTTATTAATTTCGACTTTTTTGTTATGTCTGTTACCAATCTCAATTTTAGCAGGTTCTTTAGTTTCAAATTTTATATTAGTTTTACTTTTTTTTTCTTTTTTGAGTTATTGTTTTATAAGGAAAAAGTTAAGCTTATTTCAAAATAAAATATTTTTTATTTTATTATTTTTTTGGGCTGGTTTAATAATAAATTTTTTTTTTAGCGAATTTAGGGAAAATAGTTTTAGTAGAACTTTTGGTTTTTTTAGATTTTTAATACTTTCAATTTCTGTATATTACATTTTTAATTTTAAAAATATATACTTAAAAAATATCATTCTTAATTTTTGGTTTATAACGTTTTTAATTGTAATTATAGATTTAATAATAGAGTTTTCTTTAGGAAAAAATATCTTAGGCTATTCCTCTAATTATTTAGGAAGGTTGGCAAGTTTTACCGGAGATGAACTTAAAATAGGACATTTTTTTTTAGCTTTTAGTTTTATTTTTATATCGACAGTTTATGAAAAAACACGAAATTTCAAAATTGCTTTTTTTTCAATTTCTATTATTTTAATTTTAAGTTTTTTGATAGGTGAAAGAGCAAATTTTCTTAAATTACTTTTAATATCAAATTTATTTCTATTTTTTGTATTTTTTTTTTCAAAAAAATTAAAATTTTTTTTTATTTTAAACTTATTAATTTTTCTAATTGGTTTTTCATTTATCTCTTTAAACAAAATTTATAACTTAGGTGATAAATTAGATTACTATGATAACAGATATAACATAAGGTATTTTAAAGAGTTTGAGAGGATTTTAGACAGTTCCCTTATAGAATATATTAAAAATGATACGAGACATGGATTACATTATTATACAGCTCTCAATATTTTCAAAGAAAATAAAATTACTGGAGTAGGATTAAAAAACTTTAGAAAATTTAGTATGGATGAGAAATTTGTTCCTCAATTCTCTAACAAAGTTATGCACTCGACACATCCTCATCAGGTTATTTTGGAAATCTTATCAGAAATGGGTCTTTTGGGAGCAACTTTCTTTTTAATTACTTTTATTTACAGTTTTATAATATCTTTTAAAAGTAATATGAAAAAAAAATATTTTATTGGAATATCAGCGACTTTATTTATATTGATTTCTTTTTTACCTTTAATTCCATCTGGTAGCTTCTTTACATCATATGGAGCAACTCTATTTTGGATTAATTTTGGATTAATGTTTAAAAACTCAGATCAGTTCAGTTAAATAATATTATGAAAAATTTAACTTTATTAATACCAGCCAACAAAGAAGTAGAGTCACTACCAACTTTTTTAAATGAACTACAAAACTTTGATTGTTACAAAATGGTAGTTGTTCAACAAGAAGACATAATGACTATAAATGCAATTAAAAAATTCAATGATATTAAAATATTAATTCAAAAACAAAATGGATATGGAAGTGCTTTAATTGAAGGAATCGATGAAATTAATACAGAATATTTTTGTATAATCAATGCCGATGGATCAATGGATCCAAAATTTTTGAAAGATATGCTTAAGGAATGTTTAAATATAGATTTAATTTTTGGCTCAAGATATTTGAAAGGTGCTGGAAGTGATGATGATGATTGGGTAACTTTTATTGGAAATAAATTTTTTTCATTTCTGGGAAATGTTCTTTTTAACCTTAATTTGTCTGATATTCTTTATACTTATATATTAGGTAAAACCGAGTCTATAAAAAAACTTTCTTTAAACAATAAAGATTTTAGAATATGTGTAGAAATTCCAATCAAGGCAAAAACCTATAATTTATATTATAAGTCATTACCCAGCAAAGAAAGAAAAAGAATTGGTGGAAAAAAAAAAAGTTAACGCAATAAAGGATGGATTTCTTATTTTAATAGAGATACTTAGATTTTTCTTAAAAAAAATATAAATGAAAAAAATTTATTATTGGGGACCCTTTATTGACAATAAAATTGCTACTGTTAATGCAATTTATAACTCTGTAATAGGAATAAATAGATTTTCTAAGAGTGCTGAGGCTAAAATTATAAATAGTATAGGGGAATGGAATTTTAAAATAGGTGATACTAATAAAAACTTTTTTATTAATTTAAATCTAAATTTATTTAATAAATTACCAAAGTATGGTTTTTTTAAAAGTCGAATTTCATATTTTATTATTTTTTCTGTTTGTTTTTTTAAATTAAAGAAATTACTTATCAAAGACAAGCCTGATTTTTTTATTGCACATTTGATTATAAGTTTACCTTTAATCCTTTTTAGTTTTTTCGCTTTCGACACAAAATTAATAATTAGAATATCTGGTAAACCGAAATTAAACTTTTTTAGAAAGATTATATGGAAATATACCTCGAAGAACGTTCATAAAGTATTTTGTCCAACCAAAAAAACTAGAGAACTTCTTATTGAAAATAAGATATTTGATGAAAAAAGAGTTTTTGTTCTTAATGATCCAATTATTTATCTTAAAAAGTTTAGAGAATTAAAAAATGATAGTTATTTAGATAAAACCTTCAAAGCTAACAATATTATTTTAGTGGGACGACTGACAAGACAAAAAAATTTCGATTTAATAATTGAAGCTTATAAAAGTAATGATTTTTTAAAATTACATAAAGTTTTTATTTTTGGGGACGGGGAAAATAAAAAATTTTTAAAAAAAAAGATTGAAATGAATAATTTAGAAAATAAAATTTTTATAATGAAACATGAGCAAAATATTTATAAGTATATGATAAAAAGTAAATTATTTATTCTTACTTCTTTATGGGAAGACCCAGGATTTGTTTTGATTGAATCAGGTATGTGTAATTTAAATATTATTTCTAGTGATTGTCCAAGTGGTCCGAAAGAAATTATAACAAAAGAAGAGTCTGGTGGTTATCTGTTTTCAATTAACGATTTAAACGATCTTAATAGAAAAATTAATCAGTTTTTTTCTGAAAAAGACTCTGAATTGAATAAAAAAAAGATTTTCTTAAAAAAAAGATTAAAAAAGTTTACAATTTTTAATCACACTATTTTACTTAAAAAATACCTAGATGTTTAGAGTTGATATTAAAAGAAGAATTAAATGTGGTATAACTGGACATACAGGGACTATAGGTAAAAGTATAATAAAAAAAAATAAAAAGAAAATAAAATTTATTTTTTTTAAAGGTAATATAATCAAAAAAAAAGAGGTAGAAAAGTGGATAAAAAATAATAATTTTAAGTATTTAATTCATCTTGCTGCAATAGTACCAATTAGAGAGGTTAATAAAAATAAAAATAAAGCATTCAAGGTGAATACGATAGGTACATCTAACCTTGTTAAATCAATTATGAAAGAGGAAAATAATATTGATTGGTTATTTTTTGCCTCAACTTCACACGTATATTCTTCTTCAAAAAAAAAGATTAAAGAAAATTTTACCACAAAGCCAATAAGTTTTTATGGTAAGACTAAATTTTTAGCCGAAAAAGAACCCAAATTACTAAAAAAAAAAAAAATTAAAGTTTGTATAGGAAGAATATTTAGCACTGCAAATAATTCTCAAAGAACTAATTATTTAGTTCCTGACTTAAAAAAGAAGATAAAGAAAACAAAGAAGACAATTGTTTTGGAAAATTTAAATCATTTTAGAGACTTTATATCAATTAAAGATATTTCAAAAATAATAATTCATATGTTAAAGAATCGGGTAAATGGGATATTTAATATCTCAAGCTCTAAAAAGATAAGACTAACTAAAATTGCAGAAATTATTAGTGTTTATTATAAAAAAAAAATTGTTTTTAAATTAAATAAAAATCCAAGTTATCTTGTTGGAAATAATCAAAAATTACGACAAATTTATAAAAAAAAGATAAATGAGAATTTAAAACAAATTGTATTTAATGACTAATAAAGAAATAAAAAATTAAAAACATTAGTTATTTTAATAAAAATGATTGATAAAACGTAACAATAAAATGTTAATCCCTTATTACTTTTTAATTACCTTCAGTTTAATAGGATATGGATATCTATTTTCAAGATTATTTAATTTGAATTTATTAAATTATGGTTTTTTAGGATTGGTTGGAATTAGTCTTCTTACATTTATTTCTTATATTTCAACCTTATTTATATCTCATAACTATGTTCTAAATTTAATAATATTATTAATTGGTCTAACAAATTTTATCTTTCTAATAAAATTAGATGATAATAGTAAAAAAAATTTTATTAAAACTTCGATTGTGTTTACAATCTTAATAATTTTTATATATGTCAAAAAAAATCATGATGATTTTTCTTATTATCACTATCCATATACATACTTGTTAACTCAAATTGAGCACCCTTTAGGTCTAGGACAATTGAACAATGGATTTAGAAATCATTCTTCATTGTTTTTTTTAAACTCTTTGTTTTACTTACCTTCTATCGGTATTTATTTATTACATATTGCACCTGTATTTTTTCTGGGATTTTCTAATTTAATTTTAATTGAGTTTATTAAAAATAAAAGAAATTTCTCTGAATTTAAGTTTACAAACTTTTTCGCGTTACTTGCTCTTTCCTTTACAAATATTTTTTTTTATCGTCTAGCTGAACACGGAACTGATAGATCAGGAATGATACTAATTTTCATTATAATTTTATTATTAATAAGTCTTCAAAATTTAAAAGATTACAAAATGGATAATAATATTATATTTTTTATATGTATTTTGACTTCTCTACTTATTTCTTTAAAAACATATTATATTATCTATATACCTTTTGTTTTATATTTTTTAATAGATACACTTAGATCAAAAATCCTTTTTATATTTAAATCTAAAGTTTTTTTTTATTGCTCAATATTTTTTTTTACAACTATTTTTTTCAATGTAATAAATTCTGGTTGTTTAATTTATCCTGCAACATTTACTTGTTTTAGTGATCTACCTTGGTCAATTGAAAAAAGTATTATAGTTGATGTAAACGAGTGGTATGAGTTATGGGCAAAATCTGGAGCAACTCCAAACTTTATAGTTTCAGACAGAAATGAATATATTCAAAATTTTAATTGGTTACCTAATTGGATAGATAATTATTTTTTTAATAAAGTCTCAGATTTCTTATTTGGTTTAATAATCTTAATAATTTTATTTTATCTTATTTTCCGACAAAAAAATAAAATAAAAAAAACATATAGTGTAAAATTTAAAGCATTACTTTTAATACTCTTTATATATCTTATTGAATGGTTTTTAAAACATCCGGCTTTGAGATATGGAGGATACCATTTGATTGCTATATTAAGTTTTATACCTATTTCAATTTGGTTTAACAATCTTCAAGTAAATTTTTCTTTATTCTATAAAAAAGTAATAATAATTTTCCTAATAACAATATCAATATTTTTGATAAGAAACTCAGTCAGGCTTCACAAAGAACATGAACAATATGGAAAAAATTCTTTGATAAATTATCAATATAACTATGACGAAAAATTTTATAATAGATATTTAGAAGAAATCAAAGAGAAGAAAATAAATTATAAAAAATATAATATTTTAGGTAAAGATTTTTTGGTTATAATTAATTATTAGTATCATTTATTAGTTTTAAATATTTATTTAAGTTTTTTTGAAAATCATAATTTATCAAAGTATTATAAAGTTTGTTGGTGATAATTTTTTTTTTATCAACTTTCATTGAGTGAAATTTCAAAATATTTTTAGCTAAGCCTTTATAATCACCAACTTTAAAGAGTAGGCCATATTTACCTTTAGCTAATATTTCGGATGGTCCCGTTGGACAATCACTTGAAATTATAAATTTTTTTAGAGTAGCTGCTTCTAAAAGTACATTTGGTGAGCCCTCATATTTAGATGATAGAACAAATAAATCAGCTTTTCTAAAGACACCAAATGGATTTTTTTGATATTTTATTATTTTAACATTGTTACTTAAATGATTTTCTTTAATATAATTTTTTAATTTTGGACATTCTAATCCACTGCCTATAATCAATAATCTAAAGTTAATCTTTCTTTTAATATATTTTAAAGACTTTAATAAAGTCATATGGTCTTTCTGTAATGTAAGTCTACCAATATTAAGTATTTTGAGATATTTATAATTATCAAAAAATTTAATATTCGTTTTTAACTTTGATAAAAATCTTATTTCTTTCTGGTTTAGAGGATTAAAAATTAATTCACTTTTAATGTTGAAAGTTTTTTTCATTTCCGCTTTAAAATTGCGACTATTTACAATTAATTTGTCAGATCTATGTAAAATAAACTGAAAAAATTTTTTCTTAAAAAAGTTATTTACCCAACCAGATGGGGAGGCATTAGACCTTACAATAATTCTAGAACCCAATAATTTACTAATGATAATACAATAAATATTTGCTTGAAAAGAAATGATTGTTACTTTTTTGTTTTTTAATAAAAACTTAATTAAAACTATGATTGATCTTAAATAAATAAATGCGAGACTTTTAAGGGAGTTTTTGTTCTTGTTAATAAAAACAATATTTTTGTGTAACTTTGGTCTATTTGTAATAGATGATGAACAAATATATATTTTCTTAAACTTTGTAGATAAAAAATTTGCAACATTAAATAAATTTCTTTCAACTCCTCCACCACCTATTAATGGCATAAAAAGTAAAATTTTTTTTTTTGTCTCAGACATTATTTTTTAATCAAAATACATTGTCCCATATAATTTTTTAAAAAATAAAAATGTTTTTTGTTATTTTTTTCAATTTCATAAATAAATTTTTTAATTCCATCAACACCCCATATTCCGAAATCATCAAAAATAATGAATCCTCCTTTAATAATCCTCTTTTTTATAAAATTAAAAACGTTTTTTGTATCCTCGTAAGTATTTACATCAATATGACAAAGCTTAATATTTCGTATTTTAAACTTTATTTTTTTTGGAAAATAAGCTTTATGAACAAATGTATTTTGAAGTTTTAACTTATGAATATTTCTTTTAACAAAATTTATATCATCGTAATAAAATACATTCTTTTTATGTAACCCATCGTCTTTTTTAAAACCTTTAAAGCTATCGAATAAATGTGTATCACCTTTTTTATTTATCTTTGCCATTATAAAACCCGAGCCACCTAACAAACATCCAATATCTAATATCATTCCATTTGATTTGTTTAAGTTATTAGAACACTGCCATAAAGTATATGCCCGTGGAGCATCTAAAAAAGTATAATTCCGAATTTTTTTAAAAAATTCATGAAAATTTTTATCTTTAAGCCAAGGAGAATGAGTTGCTGAAGAGATAATAATATTATCATATTTATCGAGCTTACAAAAAAATCTTACAAAAAATCTTATTACATTCTGTAAAAATTTTTTAAATAATTTAAGTATTAAACTTTTAAAATTTCCGTATGGATGTTTGATATTCTTCATTTGAAATTTACTCCACATATAAGACATTCCCATTTTTGTTCTTTTTTTGCTAAAAAATCTTTACTACAATTTTTTCTATTACAATTTTGAAAATTACCTGGAAATTGGTAAGTTTCTTTTGTTTCATAAAATTTCTGTTTAAAGAAAATATCTTTAATCTTAATTGATAATAAATCAAAAAAACTAACAAAAATTTGAAGTTTAGGTATCTTTGATTTTCCTTTATCTCTATCTTTGAAGTGAATTGGAATTTCAATTAAATTTGCATTTAATTTTTTCATTAACCAAACCAATCTTACACCCAAACTGTAACCTTGAGCATTTAATTCATCAAAAGGTAATTTTTTCAAAAGTTTACTACTATAGACTCTATAATATGTTGTAATTTCATTTAATTCTAAATTAAGGACTTTTTTTGCGAAATAATTTCCACATATTGATATAACCTTTCTCAAACCTTTGTAATCACTTTTTGCTCCCTCACAAAATCTAGAACCTATTACAAAATTTTTATGACCAGAATGTTCTATTAAATCAGATAAATGAATTGGATCGTGAGAAAAATCTGCATCCATTGTTATTAAAAAATCATAATTATTTTTAATTGTATAGATCAATGATAATTTATGAGCAGTCCCAAGACCTAATTTTTTTGGGCGCTGTAATAAAATTATGTTTTTGTCTCTTTTATTTTCAATTAATTTTTCTGTATTATCACCTGAGAAATCATTTATTATTAGTATTTTTACCTCTGGAAATTCTACTCTTATACTGTCAATAATTTTAACTATATTTTCTGCCTCTTTGTAGGTCGATAATGATATTAAATAATTTGAATTACTCATTTTATATTATTTTGATAGTAATTATAAATGTAGCTTGTTACTTAAAATTTTATAACTATTAAAGAAAATTATTATGTTTTTTAATAAAAAAATATCAATTTATCTAATTTTAAGCTTTACTTTGTTTTTTGGTTTTTTGTTGGGAGAAAACTCCAGTGGTGGAGCAAAAATAGATCATCAATATTTAGTACCTTTTATAAAAAATTTTTCTATAAATTTTGAAGATGGACTTGAGGCTTTTTTAAGTAACTCTGGAAGCTTAATTCATTCACCGTCATTCTACATAATCATGGGCTTCTTTTTAAACGTTTTTGAAAACTTAATGGGTGTTAATATCTTGTATTTAATAATAAGCTTATTATTACCTTTTTTTTTCTTTTGTATTTTAAAAGAAAAGTTTCAGATAAATAATTCTGTCATTTTTTATATATCAATAATTATTTTTTTGTCACCTTATTTTAGATCTTCAGCGATATGGCTCCTTAATGATAATTTAAGTTTAATTTTTCTTTCGTTATCTATTTTATTTTTCGTAAAATTTGATCAAAATAAAAAAAATAATCATCTAATTGTATTAAGTGTTATTTTTTTAATCATTTGTTGTTACATAAGATACTACTATTGTGTTTTTTATTTATATTATTTTTTTTATTTCTTAGTAAATTTTGAAAGAAAATTATTATTTAAAATTTTATTTTTATCATTCATTTTATCAATTCCTGCATTAGTTTACTTTTATTATGTAATAATAGAATTTAATTTTATTGAGACATTGGATACTTTTGGAGAAATAAATTATTTAAATTCTGGTATTATTATTTTAACTATAATTTTTTTTTATTTATTCCCCTTCTTAATAGATAAAGATTTTACGATTTTTAATTATTATAAAAAAAATATTAAAGTTATTTTAATTTTTGTATTTATCTTTTTATTCTTATGTTTTATTCATTATTTTTTAATCAATGATTTAATAAAATTTCCTCAAAATGGTGGGGGGATTTTTATAAAATTATTTAGATTTTTACATATTAATGAAAACTTATCGATGATCTTTATTTCCTTAATTTCATTAATAGCCTTGGATTTCTTATTTAAAAAAAATAGAATTTTGAATTATTTTTTACTATGCGTGCTTATAGCTTCGTTACCTATGGTAACGATTTATCAAAAATATTTAGATCCTTTATTTTTTTTAATATTTTTTGGGTTAGTTAAATCAGATTATTTAAATGAGAGTATTATAAAGGGAAAATTGAATTTAAAATTTATATTTAGTTATTTCTCTTCTTTTTATTTATTATCACTTTTATATTACTTAAACTGAATTAATTTTTTTATGAATAAATTGTTAGTTAGTATTATCATGCCATATTACAAGAAAGATAAATATATACGAGATACTATTAACTCAATTTTAAATCAAACTTTTCAAAATTTTGAAATATTGATTGTCGATGACGAACTTACAGAAGAAAGTAATAAAGTCCTTAAAGAATTAAAGAAAGTTGATGGAAGAATAAAGGTAATTGAAAATCAGAAAAATTTAGGCGCAGGTTTGTCTAGAAATAAAGCTATCGATTTTTCTAAGGGAAGTTATTTAGCATTTTGTGATTGTGATGATTTATGGGAAAGAACAAAGTTAAATACACAATTAAATTTCATGAATGAATTGAAAATTGATTTTAGCTATACTTCTTATGAAATTATTAATAAAGATGGAAAGACAATAGATTACAGGAATGCAGATCAAGAAATTACATTCAACAAGTTGTTAAGATCATGTGACATTGGTTTATCAACAGTAATTATGAAAAAAAATCTATTTGATCAAACAAACACTAAATTTCCAAATCTAAAAACAAAAGAAGACTTTGTTCTTTGGTTAAAACTATCTAAAAGTGGGGTTAGAATGATGGGTTTGAACAAAAGATTAACGTTTTGGAGAAGTCTCAATAATTCTTTATCATCCTCTAGTATTCAAAAACTTTTTGATGGATACAGAGTTTACAGACTTTATATGAAATATAGTATATTTAAATCAATTATTTATTTACTAATTTTATCTTTAAATTTTTTATTTAAAAAGAATAAATGATATTTTATCTAACCTATTTATCTTTTTTAATTATTTTTTTATTTATTCTAAACAACTATTTTATTAAGAAAAAATTTTTAATAAGTGAAACTGGTGACAAACATCAAAAATTTGCATCAAATATTAAAACACCCCTCACAGGAGGCCTTTTAATTTTTCTTAGCTTTTTATACCTTTTTAATCAATTAGAAATCTATTTTATTTTTTTCTCATTTATGATTTTTTTGTTGGGGATTTTCTCTGACATAAAATTAATTAAATCTGCAAAAGTAAGATTGTTTTTGCAAATTTTATTAATCATTACTTTTGTAATTTTGAATGAGACTCAAATAGTTGATACGAGAATTTTTTTGTTAGATAAATTTTTGACTAGTGTATCTTTTAATTATATTTTCGTAGTATTTTGTATTTTGATTGTAGTTAATGGATCAAATTTTTTTGATGGGCTAAATACTCTAAGCATTGGTTACTATTTATTAGTAGCACTTTCGATTTTTTATCTAAATTCTCGATATTATATAAATATTAATGAAACTGTAATTATGAATTTAATTTTAGTGCTTTCTATAGCTTTAGTATTAAACATTTTTAATAAAATTTTTTTAGGTGATTCAGGATCTTACTTGTTAGGTTTCATTTTTGCGGTATTTTTAATAGATCTTTATACGCTTAATAGACATATTTCGCCTTTTTTTATAATATTTTTACTTTGGTATCCATCTTATGAATTACTTTTTTCTATGATAAGAAAGATAATTTTAAAAAGATCTCCATTGGATCCAGATTCCAACCATTTACATCAATTAGTTTTTTATTCTTTAAAAAAGAGAAATTCTTTAAATCCTTTACGCGCTAATTTGCTTTCGGCTGTTATGATAAATACTTATAATTTAATTATTTTTTTGATTTCAATGAACTATATAACTAATACCCAAATACAAATAATCTTAATTTTATTGAATTTAATAATGTATACAGTTATTTACTTTAAACTATTTGTTTATAGATATAAAAAAATATGAGTAAAAAAATTGCATTAATTTTTGGAGTTACTGGTCAAGATGGTTCTTATCTATCAGAGTTATTGATTAAAAAAGGATATCATGTTCATGGAGTTAAAAGAAGATCTTCTTCATTTAACACAGGAAGAATAGACCATATTTATCAAGATCCATTTGAAAAAAGAAGAAATTTTTTTTTACATTTTGGAGATGTGACTGACGCAATATCAGTCTCAAGCTTGATAAAAAAAATTAAGCCTAACGAAATTTATAACTTAGCAGCGCAATCACACGTCTCAGTCTCTTTTGAGGTACCAGAGTACACCGCAAATGCAGATGCAATTGGAGCATTAAGAATTCTAGAGGCTATTAAATTCCATGGATTTGAGAAATTAACGAAATTTTATCAAGCAGGAACCTCAGAAATGTTTGGTAAGGTGAGAGAGGTGCCACAAAATGAAAAAACCCCTTTTTATCCAAGGAGCCCATACGGAGTAGCAAAAGTTTATGCACATTGGATTACAGTTAATTATAGAGAGGCTTATAATATTTTTGCATGCAATGGAATTTTATTTAATCACGAAAGTCCAGTGAGAGGTGAAACGTTTGTAACTAGGAAAATAGTGATAGGACTTTGTAAAATAAAATTGAAAAAACAAAAAACGTTATTTCTGGGAAATTTATCTGCAAAAAGAGACTGGGGCCATGCAAGAGATTATGTAGAAGCAATGTGGAAAATGTTACAAAAAAAAACACCATCTGACTATGTTATATCAACAGGCAAACAGTATACTGTAAAACAATTTGTAAATTTTGTTCTTAAAGAATTGAATATTAAATTTAAATGGAGAGGAAAAGGAATTAATGAAAAATGTTATGATAAGGATGAAAATTGCATTGTTTCGTGCGACAAGGAATATTTCAGACCGTTGGAGGTTGATACCTTATTAGGTGATTCAAAGAAAGCTAGAATTGAACTCAAATGGAAACCTAAAACTTCGATAAAAAATCTGGTAAAGGAAATGGTTAATTTTGATTTGAAAAAATTAATTAATGATAAATAAAAACTCAAAGATATTTGTTGCTGGTCATAATGGTTTAGTTGGAAGTGCAATTGTAAGAAAATTAAAAGAAAAAGGTTTTAAAAATATTTTAACTATACAAAGATCAAAATTAGATTTAACAAATCAGTTAAAAGTATTAAACTTTTTAAAAAAAAAGAGACCAAAGTTTATTTTTATTGCAGCTGCAAAAGTTGGGGGAATATATTCCAACAATAGATATAAGGCAGAATTCATTCATAGTAATTTGTCCATTCAGAATAATCTAATAGATGCCGCCTATAAGTGTAATATAAAAGATTTAATATTTCTCGGTTCTAGTTGTGTATATCCAAAGTTATGCAAACAACCCATAAAAGAAGATTACTTATTAACCGGTGTCTTGGAAAAAACCAATGAACCATATGCGGTTGCAAAGATTGCAGGCATTAAAATGTGTGAAAGTTATAATTTTCAATATGGAACAAATTACAAATGTTTAATGCCTACTAATACTTTTGGTCCAAATGATAATTATGATAGTTTAAATTCCCATTTCTTCCCATCGTTAATAAAAAAAATTCATGAGATAAAAAAAAATAATAAAAAAACTCTTCTTCTTTGGGGTGATGGTTCTCCAAGAAGAGAATTAATTTTTGTAGATGATCTTGCAGAAGCATGTGTTTTTTTTATGAAAAAAAGAATAAAAGAACCACTTATAAATATCGGTACAGGAAAAGATTTCACTATCAAAGAATATGCCAGTCTTCTTTTGAAGATAATTTATCCTAGAAAAAAAGTAAAACTTAAATTTGATAGAACAAAACCAAATGGCACTCCAAAAAAAGTTTTGAATGTGAATTTAGCTAAAAAATATGGCTGGAAAGCTAAAACTGACATCAAGAAAGCAATTAAAATTACATATAAAGATTATATCAATAAAAACACCTAAATTAAGTTTTGTTACAGCTTTACAATTTTTAAATTCTTGAGTATAAACCTCGTGCCGGTGATTATTGCGAAGGTGTCATACCCGATCCCATTCCGAACTCG